>Ga0209367_1003743_pt1 | contig 20794 bp, 9 predicted proteins | sample WorMetLIZISLAND2_FD_187412 | JGI IMG/M metagenome (GOLD analysis project Ga0209367, IMG submission 187412) | Marine gutless worms symbiont microbial communities from Max Planck institute for Marine Microbiology, Germany - Olavius geniculatus... ...
TCCACCAAATGACCTTGACTGACCTTTGTTCAGTTGAGTTTTACTTTAATTTGTGCCGCTGTTGTGCGCTGGCGACCATCACGCAACAGCCTTGGATCGAGCATCGTTTATGTGACTCATTTAGAACTAGAAAGCAGTCATAGCCCGCAGGTACCTCGGCCAAGGCAATGTTATTCGCCAGGTGGCGTCACCATCTTCGGTTTTGCAGCGGTTCCCTTATGCCCCCTTTAACGCAATGGTAACGAAAATTTCAAAGTGATCCATAATCCTGGATTCTTGCCGGATCACGCCCAAAATTGAATCACTTGTAGTTTATGCCATGCCCGACATACCCTCAAAATTTCTGTAAGATCTGTCCATAACTTTTCGAGTTATCTTGCTGACTCACAGAAAAACAAACAAACAAACAAAAACCGGCAAAAACATTACCTCCTTGGCGGAGGTAATTAGAAGTGTATTTCTGAGCACAAATAATACGTCGCTCTATTGTGTTGCATACAGACGTCAACGGGGTCAGTGCGACAGTCGTTTGGAGAAAAGTTCAAAGTCGTACTCGAGTAGCAGTCCTAGCGTTTGTCAGTTCAGTACGTTGTCGTGTTGCGGCGCTGCTACAGTCCGAGTAACGCAACTTCCGGTCTTAGCGCACACTTCACACGGACACTCTCACGACAACGACAATACCACTCCAGACATTATGCCGTCGGCCAGAGGTGCGTCTGTACAAACAGAACCTTTTGTTGGACGTTTTCACAATGAAAAACACGCATCGAACTGTTTCAACACCGGGCTTTGTACATGAGTGTCGTACTGTCGTTGTGAAATAAGGGTACTAGGACTGGGTAAGTAAGTAAACAAAGGTACTTGTCCGCTAATTCACCCGCACCCGAATTACCGCTAGCGTTAAGGTTAAAAATAAGAATAGGGTTAGGGATAAGGTGAGCGTTAACAATAATAATTCGGGTGTGGGTGAATTAACGGACAAGTACCTAAGCAAAACGTTAATTTATGTATCGCAGTATACATCCAATTGCATCAAATGAATGACATACAGCTAGAGACCAAACGCTGAGAATTTTATAAGCGAGCAATAGACAAGAGAGAATCGAAATTCTTGCATAAATTTATCCAGCCAGATAACGATATTTGCTCATTGTTCGCCGGGGATGCGCAAAGAATGTGGATGCAAATGCTATATAACAAATGTTCGATTAATAGTTAATTGTTTTTTTTCGATAATAATTGTATTATGATTCTCAATTTCCGATATGAATTTTTCTTTTACTAAAAGTTAACTTAAGACTTAGTTCAGCTGTGATTAATTTTCTTTAACAACTTCACACTTTTCCAAGTTTTCGTTGTCTGCTTTTTCATTTTTGAACATTTTCGACCATTTAGTGTTCGACAAACACGAGCAGTCGGGGAACACATGGCAGTTGGCCAATATTATATTCATTGCTACGCCGCCAACGTTCTTATTCTTAACGTTGACCAACTGACCGTATACTACAGACCTAACTGCCAGAGGCTATCTAGGCCTAACTGCAAACAAGATAACATAATAAGCTACCAGGCTGATGTTTTCTTGACAGTGCTGTCTGTGCATACCGGTAGTCGCTTACTGATATAAATAATAGTAGTAATAACAGCAGTAATATGCGATAGTTTGCGAGGGGCTTCAAGCTGTTGGATGATCGATACGGAAACGACGTTTGGTAAGGTAGTGCGTTATTATAAAGCGGAGTTACTTAACAGATCTGCGCTTAAATTTTGCGGAGAAAAGAGTGGAAATGAGTGAAAACTTTAAGCCCTTTAATTTTATAGGTGATGAGGGGTCTGCTGGTTAGTTTAATCAGGAATAATTGAAACCCAACACTCAACCAACATGCGCACCTAAAACTTCCGGGCAATCTTTTGAATTAATTATATTTTTTTAAATGTCGCAAAAATAGATGTTTCACTTTTGTACCTGGAACCCTATTAAGTTTTACAATGACCCCAATTTATTCTTGTGCGATAAAACGTACATTGAGTCTACTATCCACATGAAGACGAAATATTTCGAAAGTTGCAGCGTTGGCAACAGATCGAAATCGACCAAAGTACGACGTACGTAATGGAGCTTTGATGAATGTTTCTGTGGTCAGGTGAAAGAGTTCACAAGTCGGGCACAGGCGGAAGGTTTCCCGTCGCTTCGGCGTCTTGTTCGGCCAGTCGCAAGAAAGATCAACTCGACCATTATACTGCACATCAGATCAGCTCCAATTTAACATCGGTGTGTAAACCAGTGTGGCGAATGGCGATTTTCTGTTCCCTTAAGACGCGTGCAGAGCGACGTAACTGAACTGAACTGAAACGGTTTTGTTTTTGACGAACTGACCAATGGGCAAGCAGTAATGCATTACAGTAGGCACCGTCTAACGGCGACACTGGCCTACGTGACTACGCGCGCGTACTCGTCACCCAGTGACCTATGAGCTCCTACTGCTTGATTGCCCAACCAAAATTTTCGGTTGTCGGAAAAAAATTTCATTAAAAAATACAAAATTTGAGGCTAACAACCCCTCATTTTGGGGAAATTTAGCGACAGAATTACAAGTTTTCGTGTCCATAATCTTTGTCGACAATGTGCAACTGTTTGTCAGCATTTTGTGTAAAATTTGCAGTGTCTGTGGGAAAATAATGCAACTTTCTGTTCTGCTTACTTTTTGACCCAAGACGCCGCTGCTATTACAGCCCCATTGGCTTCCGGTTGAATGGCGCAGTGGGGTTATGGCATCCAGTTAGGGTGTGGCAGAGGCAATTGATTCCTTCCCCTTTCCCTTCTCCAAAATTTTAGCCTGTTTCACGTTTTTCTCTGAAAATTTTCTTTCTAAAGTACAAAATTTGATGCTATAAATTTTTTATGGAAAAAATACAGCACAATTAAAATTTTTGAGTATGCATAATAAAATTCGCAGCTGTCTCTCGGAAAATTACGACTTTCTGTTCCTTCCTCTGCTACTTTTTTAAAACTTAAGACGACGCTAGAATGGTGCATCAAATTTAAACTCGCCACACTGGCGGCTACTTTCGTATGTTTCTGCCGGAGCTTTCCGTCTGGCTTTCCTTTATTGAAACTTTTTTCAGTTACATGTGTAGCCCTACTATAACCTTCGCTTTGGTTCGCGCGCTTTTTACGTGTGTGCTGTACTGTCATCACTTAAATTGTATCTCACTGCTTGAAGTAGGCCCAGTGGCAGAATAACGGAATCGTAACCAGTGTTTGAATTGCCCGAGGGATTCGGGGGGTTGAACTGCCCTCAACTGTTTTCCCAACCCCCTAGCAAACTGTCAAATTACGTCCTGGGGGTCAGCAATGTACTATACATACAATTTACATTGCAGTTTTGGTCGGACCTCCGACCGTCGAAAAGTTCAACCCCCCAGCTTACTTTTTACAATTCAAACACTGATCGTAACTTTCACTTGTGGTTGCAATCTTACTGAAGCAACCTTTAGCAACCAACCGTGCGCACCAACAGGCCAACTTTGCATCCCGCCCGCAGTGGGAAGCCGGGATGTGGTTGTGGGTTATGATTGCGACACACTGAGTAGCTTACAGTGGCGTATTGAGGGGGGGGCCTGCCGTGGTGATGATGATGATGAGGGACGAATTAACTTTAGCTTGGCGTTAAGTCCTAAGACTACAAGGACACGTAACAATAAGCCTAAACAGTGAAGTCACGTAATAGTAGTCAGTACAATGAGACGTTGTTAGTCATGACTGTAAGACCGTGGCTCCCACGGCGCTCAAAATTTGCAGACTTTTGCTTCCTGAAACATCAAAATTTTTGTATCGGTTAACAAAAATACCAGCTTCTGAAGGACCTTTTTCTTTTAGTTCCTTGAGATAGTTACGTCACTGAGTGACCAGCTATACTTGCTTCTATATAGTCTGTTAACTTATTGCTTCCGGTGCGTTTCAGATGGAGTCGGGTTTATCTCGCATCCAGCGTCCAAAAACTTCGTCCAGAGGTCAGAGATGCGCGACACTTACTGACTTGGTACCAGTCGAAGCAGACAAGTTGAGCAACTGTAGACGTCATCAGCGTGGCAGCAAGTCGACTAGCGGGTGGAAATTCTACGCCAGAGTAACAACCGCTTGTTCATCGTCGTCGTCATCACTACGCTTGACTACCAGTAGCCGCCACGAATATGCTGGTTTGTTATTATCTCTGCTTATTCTGTCTGATTGCTTGGACTATCGAGAGTCGTATCGAGAGTAGTAACTCATTTATATGGGTATCGGAAGGTGGGGACCTTGGTACAGCTGACTGGGGTTGCCTAGCCGGCCGCTGCGCCAGCCTGTGTCTGCAGGCTGCACGCGGTGGCCGTGACGAAAGTGACGAAAGCGCATTAGAGGCGTGCGCATGCTCGCGACTGACTATGCGCTATACAAATTGACGACCTTTACTTTTTTACCTTTAGTCGTAAACCGGTAGGCCTAAAGGCAGGCCTCCACTCAGGCACACATGGGCTTTTTATTATTGATGATTTTAACTCAGTAAGCTATGCATTTTACTAACGAAATCAGCGGTAGACTTTGAAAAACCACTAGCTATTCAGTACCCCGTCACATTCTAGATGTGTCGTGAGACAGGCCAGGTCAACTTTCCTCAGCTTTAGAATGCTAAAGATTGATCTTAATAGGTCTATTAGCCTAAAATACAAAGCTTACTAGGGACACAGCGTAGTGGGGATTGCAGAGCAGGCCAAATATCAAATAATCGTCAAAATCAAACTGAATTTTGAACGTAACTCTTTAGCAAACGAAACAAAGAAATGGTGCTACGTTGCAATTATTGTGAAAATAGGTCAGTATAATTGCATTTATGACCAGGCCGTCTTCTAGGGGGTGGCACCTTGGCACTGTGCCAAGTGCCCCGCGTCCGGAAGGGGTCTCGCGCTACGGCGGTGACTGCTGCAACTAACGATGAATCAATCTATCAATCTAATGGGGTGTTTACACGATCCAGCATTTATGCAGCTAGCTGAAAGTTCTATGGTAATTAGGATGACGGGCGGGTTGTTACCACGGATGTACGTATTAATGATATTGGTGATAGGCATATTGGAAAGCCTATATAACACGTACGCCTATTTATAATGTCGACTCTGCGTGTGTAATTTTATTCGCCAGAGACCGCCACCAACTCAACCTCATCGCTACCGGCAGAAACGTCGTCGGCGAATCTGTGGATGGCGGCCGAGTCGAAATCGTCCAGAACTTGCGGACTAGTACGCCGCAAGTCCGACCTCGGTCCGATCGCTGAGTCCGACAAAGCTTCGACGTTGACGAACGTCGAAGAACTGGTTTCCAGATCGCTCAAACATAGGCCTACTGGTTGGTATACTGGCCGTAACTGACGTTTTTCAGTGTTTTGGAAAACTTTCTGAATTGAACGTACACATGTATTAAACTGTTTTAATACTTTTTTTTACATTTTTGCAACGCTGTTTATTTTTGATAAACATTTAACGGTAAAATTAAAACTGACGGTTACAAAAGTTGAAATGCTGAAGTTACTGATAGAATACTAACGGACTTTGTACGCCTGTTTGCATTCCGTTAGTGCTACTTATGTGTCATGACAAAATATTAATAAATGTGAAAAAGAATGTATCGTGAAGCAATGGACTCCGAATTTAGTCAATATGTCAAGTAAATGAGCTTCTGACTTTATTTATTAAACATTTTATAAACGTCATTTTTACTTTTTTCGGTACAAATGTGTTGGTAATATCAGACTAGGCCTATGTGTATGTCGCAGGCGCTCTCAGTCATCATCATGGCGGGTCAACGGCTTCCAACCATCTTTGCACAATTCAGGATGAACAAAACTTGCGGTCCGATAGCTCATCGGATGCTCGTTCGCTGGACGGAGCTAGCGGGCCAAGCGCTCTGTCTGATCACATCACCTGCTTACGCCAGAAGCACCTGCGTCGCCATGGAGATGACGTCATCACTTCCGGTGATCACGTGACGTCGAACGGCGCCCGGCAGCCTGAGGCAGATGGCAGATGCGTTAATGCAGAACGGTAACAAGTCAATCAATCAATCAATAATGTCAAGTTTAGGGCGCCGTAAGTGAAATAAAAACACAACAAGGACGTCTAACAGCCGGAACAACCGTAAAAACACAGTAGGCCCTAAGCAAAATATCACAGATTAAAAGCGACATTTAAAAGATGTGTGTTGACTCTTGAGATTTTTCTTGAAACCGCCAGTAGAGTCAATTGAACGAAGGAAAAACGGCAGACTGTTCCGCGCACGGGGCGTTGCGACGGCGAACGCCCGATCTCCGAGTGACGAAACTGTGCGCGGTACTGCCACGGTCCTCAACTCAGAGGATCTGAGTCCAGCTCGGCTGTGTGCAGCTGCGGACAGCGTGATGAGCTCCAACAGGTAAGATGGAACACGTTCATGCAGACAGCGATGAACCATCACGCACAGTTTGTAATCCATGCATTGCTGGATGGGCAGCCAGTGACGCTCACAAAGCAGTGGTGTGACGTGGTCTCGTCTTGATGCGTTCGTGACCAGTCGTGCGGCGACACTGATAAGGGGGTGGAGGTCGCAGGCTGGCAGTCCTGCGAACACGACGTTGCAGTAGTCCAAGCGACTGTATACGAGGCCTGTGACGAGTGTGTTGAGAGCGTGAACTGGCAGAGACCGCTTGGTGCTTCGTATCTGCCTCGATGAACCGTAGCACGACGACAAAACATTGTTGATGTGAGTTCTCATCATAATCATAATTATAATCAGTAGATCTCTGTTGGAACTCAAGTGCTCTCACCCTTCCCCATCAGTATAGACTTCGGCGCTGTCGAATTTCGTCGACTTAATGCGTCGAATTTCTATGGCGTCGAAATCGTCGACTGAACAGTCACGCAGCCGTCAATTTTTTTTCGCCCCTCTGTCGCATTTGATATTTGCGCTAACGGCGTCTGACCAGGTAACGCCCCGGATTCTATTATAATATACTTAGGCATACAAGTTTTAGGGGTAATCAAATCATTATCACCGTTCTTTGCAGGCGGTTCGATTAATGGAATATGTTGTACAAGTCTTCGATACGACCAGTGGCGGATCCAGAAGTTTGAAATAGGCGGGGGGGTGGAAGGGTAGAAAGTGGAGTCTGGGGAGGGGCTATGCCCGCCCCCGAAAAAAGTTGTAAAATTTTGCGCAAAAATAAGCATTTTGGTGCAAAATTTTCGCTATTTTTAAGATGCAATCAGTCAACAGGGGGTGGGGCGAGGGCGCTCCCACCCCCCTTGAATCCGCCACTGGATACGACCAGCTTACATTTACGGCAATGATGGACGCTGTTCATTAACGAAACTTGCTATTGCTGGATCTACGTAAATCATTGTGTATTTAACTTTTATGAGCCGCCGTGTATTATTAAAAAGGTTGTAAGGTTCGAAGGGTTTAGCTTTTCTCGGAACCCATCTCAGAGCTACGGAGCGTCACTTCAATTGGCATATGGGATCACACAAGGTTACCTGTTACACGGCACTGCAGGTGAACGCGCCCCGACTCAACCTCATGCAGCCAGGCAGGCCGGTACTCGACTTACCTACCCGGGGGATGGTAGGCTGAGTTGACCTTGGTGGTGAATGATTATACAGGCAGTCAGCCGTCGAAGTACTAACCGCTTCATAGCGACCCGACCGGAAGTCGAACCCACGACCTGGCGATCGTAAGTCTAACGTCGTACCGTTACACTTGTACCAAGCCACCAATACAGCCTATTATGTGTGCGCATGCGATGTTTGCTATGTCAGCGAGCTGACGGATGAGGTAACCGATACGTTCGACATTGAACCGATGCCTGCGATCACAGCGTCCTTCCAACGTTCATCAACATACTCATCATCATCTTCTGTATCCTCAGTGCGGCGTGGAGGGACCGGCGGACCGGGCGTGCTGACGTTTTCTCTCGGTCGACGTTCGACTCTCGCCCGTCAACTGACTCCGTCGTGCGGGGTCGTCCCGACGGATTGCGGTCTGCGGCGAAACAGCTTCAGCGCCACGGTCCGGGCTAGGTCGGTCTTCTTATCTTCTTGGTTTCTGCCAGTCTTATTTACATCACTGTTTTGTTCTGATTTGTCGTGGCGTTGACTTCTTGGGCGTAGCGATCGACGCCTCAAAGTAACGCCAAGTAAATTTCTATGGAGTAATTTAATGACGTCGGAATGGGCAGATTGCAAAGTTTACACCTGCCCAAAATTGTATACCTCCCGGAAACAAATTTCTGACTACGCTCTCACGTGACGTTGACTACTGAACAATAATGTGCAGTGTTCGCCATGCTATTAGTATCAGGGGACATGGTGCTCTCTGAATTTAGTTGGGTATGCCATATCTTAATTGCTGCCTTGCTGGCGTAAACGATGATGATGATTATGAGTTGGCTTATTCCACGTTGAATCCGGATTCCGTCCCTAATATTTTTGTCACGGCACCCCCTGTGTGCGGCAGACAAATGGTTACAATATTCGCCGCTGGGCAATGCTAATGATGGTCTATCCGGCCTGGTCGGTGAACGCTACTGACATATTCGCTCGCTATAGACGTGACTCAAGGCTTGAGCGCGTTATGTAATTTGCTTTCGTTCTTCAGTCTAAACGTCTGTATTCTTATGCCGTGGCTACACGCACCGATTTCTTCGGACGAGGTCCCCTAGGTCTTCAAGATTTAGAACCCTCGTCTGAGGAAATCGGACGCGTCGTCCGACGTGTCGTCCGTGTCGTTCGACGTGTCCGATTTCTTCGTTCGAGAAGTTCCGACAGCACATAACGAGGAATTAAATGTGTATAGCCACGGCTTTTCTGACACAGACTTTATTTCATGTACCTGACTACATCGAATGCTTCACAACGATATTAGCACGCTTCGTCAGAGCTCGAGGTGATTTGTTACGTGCAAAATAAAACATTTTGCAAAGGTTTTACATCCGTTGACCTGCCGCGCTCTGTAAGTCGCGGATGTCGAATATTTTAACACATTTATGCAAATGTTTGAACATGGTTACACGTAAAATGGAAAAACGGCAGCACATTTGCAAAACATATCTGAGAGTGTTTTTGTGTAACCACCGCTTCGGTCAGTGTTGGCGAATTGGTCGATCGAGGCGGCAGACGATAGGCTGGCTATACGGTCTGCGTGAAGGTATGCATAGGTCGTAGAGGTTAAACATCACCAATAGCTATACCGACGGCTTTTTACACTGTAACGTGGGCGTGCTTGAATAATTTCGACATGCCTGGACGCAGATCCAGTGAACAAAGGGATGCCGGACCTTAGCCACATTTTGCTCAAAGTTATCAAAAAATACAACGCATCAAGGCCCAGATAAGTGTTTTTTTTAGCTAAAGACCAAGAGTGACTAAAGCCTGGAATGCTAATGTCAAAGTTGGGTTTACCAAAAGTTGTGGCCTTAGGCTAAGCCATAAATCCCCGTATAGGCTAAGCAAAATGTCCGCCAGAAATGGCCAGATGTCTGAAACCACCGTCAAGCCACCGGCGAATACAAGCGCATATCAGCACAGCAGCAACCTAGCGAATGAGATAGAGACTACAGCAGATACCACTGTAGTACGCCGAGAAATTTGCGCGACTGTAGCAATTTCGCATTATGCTCTCAAAGACCGACCTTTCAGACAATGAGAGTGAGACGCTATGGCAGTTACGAACTAACACGATATTGGTTCGAAATAGATGACAAACGTTACGGCACCGTGCTTTGTTTCAGCATTTTCCTATAAGAATGGCTCTTCGTACGTAAACTTTGAAACATTCTTAGCCCGCTGTAGGAGTTAAACCCAGTTAAGCTACCATACAGTCAAGTCGGGCCAGTCTTTGCTATATACGCATAGGCCTAGGCTGGGGGCAGAATGCTAACGCAGAACCGTACCGTAGCCTACGTAACAACGGTCCCGGTTGGAGACACACCACGGCGTGGTTTATGCCACTACATGGTTTTCGCCGCTTAGCCCAGATATTTCCAATCCCACCACTGCGGATAAGAGGCTGAGTTGGCCTGGGTATATCAGCAGTTAGTTCAAGGTTGAGTTGCTTGCAGTTGCTGCTAATGACCGACGAACCCTCAACTACGTGACACGTGTGCGTGTCTTTTACTCTACTACTGTACCAAAGTGTCAGTCCGTTGATCAAATTCGAGCTACCGTCACATTTCCCGGGCGTTATATAACCATACGAAGATGCCGGTAGGAGATATTCCTTCTCGGCGGCAGTTTCAGCGTAGGGGAAGTAAATTGGCCGTAGCGTCCTAGCTGCTGACCCCCCCCCGACAGTGGCGAGCGGCGTGAGATGTCTATCGGTGGCGCCCCTGTGCGGCGCTGGATGCGTGTCCGTTGCGCGCCAGGTCCCGACATCTGTATAGGCTTACTACGGACACGTCATCCACGCACCACCACCTCTCTACGGGGACGCTGAAAATGCGGGAAGGGAAAATACGGGAGTATGAAAAGTGCAGGGGTGGAAAATGCAGTACCGGAAAACGCGAAACCAAATTTGCAGGGGTAGAAAACGCACGATTACCGTTTATTAAACGCCAAATGTGCAAGTACGTCGTGCGTGCGCGAAATATATCGAATAGTGAAGCAATCGGCAGTTCGTTAAATACATAAACGATACAGGTATGTACGCAAACGTCATACGATAAAGTAGAACGTCAAGCGGGCATGCGACGTGCGAGGTTGGCGCGAATCCGTTGTTTAGGCTTACACGTTGCAGCTGTGCACTTCCATGCTGTGGCTCACTATTTTCAGGAATTCGTGTTTGATCTGGTGTAGAAATTGTTGTCGAAACGACGTAGACAGGCCTTGGTTTTTGTGTCGTTGACGATGTGCTTCGCTTCTTCTCACAACGGCTCGACATTCCATGACTAAGTCCGCTAAAGACGGTTTAACTGTCATAGTTGTATAGCTGAGGATTATACCAAGAAATGCAAAGTTCGGATGGAACACTTTGATTGTTCAGCGTAAAGCGGCACGAAAGCTCTCCACTCCAGTGATTTCTTTGTGTCTTGTTACCCGTACAAATGCCGTTCCCGTATTTTCCATTCCTGCGTTTTCCATTCCCTCGTTTGCAGTCGCCCCTCTTCTTACAGCACATGCAGCGGCGCATTCCGTGCTCGCCAGAAGCAGAGTAGCCTATTATTGCATGGCATCATAGACGTCTGCTGCTGATGGACAACCTTACCTGCAGATTGATTGAAACAAACGGTGTATTTCGGCTGTAGCATTGACGAACTACGTGAATGACTGCGTTTATCGTCTTTGAGGTCACTGACAGAGCAGCGTTTCTACAACTTTATGCCTTTTGCATCACGCGCGTGATGTTTGAATTTCTTCTCCGCCGAACGAAGAAGGTAAGCTATCGTTTTCAACTCCGTTCATTCGTTTGTCTGCTCACTGAATAAGACAAAAAATTTTGACTGAATTCTGACCAAAAAAATATCTACAACGGTGTGGCGTGGACCAAATCATTAGATTTCGATGCTTATAAGCTACACGAGGCAGATGGTACTAAGTCAGCATTATTCACCATGCAACAGATACGCTATGTGCTATGTGTACGGTGCATCTTGTTAAGGAGAAATGAAGTGACTTTTCGTGACTTGCGTCAAGCTTCGTAGTAGTATGCAATATTTTTTTAAATTTAATTTAATTCAATATAGCTGACTTTTGCATTCGTAGGTGACTGAATGTAGATCACATAGACTATCATTGCAGTTGGTGCAGAGCTAGCGGACGATCGAATCTCACTCCATTAAAATTAAGTCTGATTGCAAATATACAGCACTCAGCATGCCGGTGTCTATGTTGGCCTATTACCGGAGGTTCGCTGAGCTTCAAAATGTCGATCCTCTATCAGACGAAGGATCAAGTAATTGAAAGCAGTCGTAGCAACAGTTGATAAGTACAGAAGAGCGAAAAAATAAATTCACTACAATAATCTTAGCTTCCTTAGTTTCGCCATATTTTTTCGGGTGGACGTTAAAACACCCATTTTCGACTCCGATCATGAATAGTGTGACGGTTTCTGCTGAGTCGCTGTCTACGTTTCACCAGCATCTCAAAACTCATTTGTTTATGATTTTTTTCGGACAGTTTCACTAGTGGACCCAGCAGTCGTTTCACTACTTCGCCCACTTTTGTTTGAATGATTGGTTGATCGATGACGATGATGATGATGATGATGAATTTGATGATGATTGAGTTAGAACTGTTTTATTCAATATTCAGTCGTCTTAAACAGTGTTTCTCTCTCCAATGTGTACTATCTCCCAGGTGCAAGCCACGGTACAGCGGAAACTGAAAACTCTTCAAGCGGTCGGGGCTCCCCCTAGAACTCCACTGGGTTGGGAAAGTTTCTCGCTTTCGGCCTTTGGCATCGATTTTCGGCGCTTCTGGCCGCAAGCTGTGGTCATTCGGGCCTTTCGTCTTTCCCGACCAGTTTTTATTCCTGAATACCTGGCATAGCACAGTAGATTTAGAGCTTAGCACTCTTCTGACGGCTGCAGATATGGGAAGCACTGTCAGCGTATAACGGTCGGCGGATCGTCCACGGATCGAGCGAATTCGTTGCGGATTCGAGTGTCATTCACGTCCCTCCGACGTGCATAATGGTCGGCGCCGTGCTGAGAGTGCGCGGTGAACGCGCGGTGCATTGTGGTCTAGCAGGTGCCCGTCGCCCGTCGCCGATTATCTCGCACGTAGGTACTGCTGCTACTAGGTATAGCATGCCAACGAACGAACGATGTACTCCAGTTTTTAATGCCCGCTCTGACTCCGACTGTGTCCAGATTTAGAGATGTGAGAAATAATTTATAAACGAGTATCCACCCACTTAAACTGACTGAGTAACACACCCAGAAGTGTTCCTAGACCAGAACTGTTCACAGTGGAGACTAAGAGAACAATTTTCAGTTTTTGGCGGTTCCCGAGGAACATCAGAGGGTGATATTCTCGATCTCTCGTCTCTCAGAATCTGCCATCATCTTCAAATTTTAAACTTCAAACTTAGTGGAAACAGCAGCTCACAAAATGCTGCTAGAAGACGACTGATCAAGGTCAGTTCTTAAAGGTCAAGGTCGTTGAGCTGGTGAATTTCATTTATGAAATGAACCAAAAAAATGCTCACTGGACGTTCAACGGAAACGGAGATTTCTGAACTTGTGCATCTCTAAATCCCGGAGTGGAATGGAATATAGGTCTACGTGTAAGTGGTCGCCGGTAGATAATAGCTTTCGCTTGTCGTCGTGTGTCGGTGCGGTCACCGCATGCATTTCCTGGCGTCTATAAACCGATATAAATAACTTTAGTGCTACGTGCAGCACCACTATAAGCCTAATCGTGTCGGCTAAATGTTGTTTTGCGATCGCAGGCAAAAACCTTAAGCCGAAACTCCACTATGCTTTCAACCGTTGTGGACTGATTGAACACCATGTTGTACAACATTCGATAACAAGTTTAAATAAGTGGAGTTTCGGCTTTATGTAGTCGGCACAAGTGCCGCGGTTTAACGGCAGTGCACGTTTTTACAAGTGCTACTAGTATAGGTGTAGGTCACTGGGTGGGCGGCGATAAAAACAGTCTTATCAGTTTCCGTTCTCACTAAATGTCAGCATAAAGATACGCATTAGCGAGCAGCAGTGCAACAAAATGTTGAAAAAAAATTGAAAACGATTCTTGGATTGTATGCAAGCTGACGGCGAATCAAATAATTATGTTTACTTACTTATCTACATACTTACTTACATAATTATGTATGGTGAATCATAATTACTGAATTATTTTTAAACCGGTTGTAACTGCATTTGTAAATGATCTCACTTGTAGCCGTTGAAATTTAGGGAAATTTTATTCACTGGTTTTGCTTTTATTTGTCCATCTGTCATTCAGTTTTAGAATAGAATATCCAATTTTCGGCATCCTCGTGTTGTAATAACGAGCTGGGCCTATTATGACGCTCAGTAATAGTTCTGAGTCATCTCCGTTATGCACGCGTTCCAATAATGCAGGGTAATTTTAATAATTTGAGCACTATGGTTCGCATATAGATCCATACAGGGTCGAAGAGGATATAATTTTAGTGCTGGGCAAACCAGAAGAAAGTCTATAAAAGTTGATTTTATTTGATTTTGCTATTATCGATGTCAGAATAAAGTTACTTTGGTTTTTCCTAGGGCTATATTCTCTCGGTGACATGATGAACGACGAATGTTATCGAACCGTTCTCTGTTCGTTCCTCTTTGCCGAGCAGTATGACTGTTAAGATCAATATTCGATCTAGCTCTAATTTGATCAACTGCAAATTGCCCATCCCCTATCGATCGGTCAAGGACGCGTTCAATCAGATGGTCTAGGCACTGTGTGTCGATATGTCACAGCTGATGTTGACAGCAATATCTTTCTATGAAAACATCGTATGCGCATCGTGTGTCTGTCTGTCTGTCTGGGTGTGTTTGTATGGCCCTTACTCGGTTCTATTGTATTGTATTGTCGATGTACTCGATTGCCGCCGTCTGTTGCCGACCGACACGTGCTCTTATGTTACACGAATGCGGGAGTAGCACACATCCTACGTTGTCACGATTAGGGCATTGTATTCAGCATGAACGCAAAACGTAAAATACTTCCAGAGCTACAAAAATAATCTCTTGTCGTCCAGTCTGCTTTGAAAGGCTGCAATAATGATGTCGAGGACGATGATAGTTATTATTATGATTTAGCCAAGTTATGATTAATTTAGTTTACTGTGTTCGCATACCGTTTCTGTTTGTTGGTGTTTGTTTTTTGAAGCTTATATTTACTATTCTACCAAGACTATTTCCTGGACCTGGACTGCAATCCAATTAATTTCTCTCTAGTGGATCTAGCAGTAATTTTTATTATACCCCGTTTACACGATCAAGCTAGCTCGACGAGCTATGGTAATTAGCATGCTAATTAGGAGGGCGGACGGGTTGTAATTGGAAGGCCAATATAACACGTGATCAGCTGTGGGCTAAGCCTAGGCCTACATTTGAGCCAAGGGGCGGGGTTCCATCAGGCCTGCTTGATGTTTGCTCGACGTTTGCTCGATCGTGTAAATGGGTTATTACTTATGGCCAATTCACACCAACTCAACTTAAACTCAACCGCTCGGCCAGGCTGGCAAACAACGTGTGGTCTGTGCACAGCAGCGTGACGTTATGATGCTAATAATGACGTCATCGCATTGTCACCCACAGTCGCGACAGTTGAGTTGAGTTGAAATGAGTAACGTCGTAGGTGTGAATTAGCCATTAGGCCACTTTAAAAAATTTTGGACTGATTGAATGATTGATTGAAGACTGTCGCAGAATCCCCACGTCGTAACATTGTCGACATCAGACCAGTGCCCGTTGTGTCAGATCGCCGGTGTATATTATTACGATTGGTCCGCGCGTGGCGCGTGGCCCTGGCGTCGAGTCGAAGCGCCGTCGGTTGATCCGGGGCCGTGTCCGAACGATGCCGGACCAAGTCTGACGATTCATACATTTTTTTGGCCGAGTCAAGCTTTTGGTACGACATGTCTGTCTGTCGCCTGTCGTCTGTAACGCATGTATTGTGGCTAAATGGTAGGTTTTATCGGAAAACTTATTACGCGATTAATTAGCGCGATGTCACTGCTCTTCGCATGCAGAATTTCAGCGATCCAGTGTATACACTGTGTCTCAAAAACATCCCGAACATTTTCGACTGTGACTTTAAGAAAGATTACGGGATTTTAATAATTTTAAGTACGAATATTTCCGAGACAAGTTGCCATTAAATAAATGTTCAATTTTCCACCTCACCCAAAGTCTGTTTGTGCACTACCTGGGGAAAGCAGAACCAATGAAATATTGCTTTTTTACCCAATGTACACGGTGTTTCATAAAAAGGACCCTTTTTGTTTTTTAATAATTCACTCAAATTATGAGCAATTTACATGAAATTTTTACCAGTTGTAGCTGAAGAAATACTAATTCGAAATATTTGAACAAAATATGGCAGTTGATTAAATATTCTTTGCTAGTCGTGATGTAACGCTGACGTCATAATGTGTCACAGGTTTAATGCTTGCAGTCTTTAGTACACTGTATCAGTATCGGTTGGCTCACTTATGAAATTACACTGGACTACAGTACAGTTTCATAGGATCGCATGATTGATATATTATTATAACCAGAACCAGTAGTATTTTAGTGGAGCCAAATCTACCACAATGCTCATTGCATCAAAGACTCTGCTCTGCCTTCTCCAGCAGCGGCTACGCACTTCCCCCACCGTATAAATAAATCGTTACACAATCGCCCGAGCGATAGACCCCTCGCCGAGCGAGTTCGAACGACGAGAGCGCGCGCTGCAACGCCATACCGGCGTCCACTTGGTACTCGCGCCGACACGGAGTGTGTGAACGAACGTTGTGTAGTCTCGACCGACCGACCGACCACAGTGTCTGCTGCGCCGGGCCGGCCAACGCTCGCCGCTGCCGGTGTTTAGACGCGACAGCAACGTGCGTCGTTCAGTTCCGGTCACGTGACTCCAAGTTAAGTGCTTCCGGTCATCCGCAGAACCGATGTCGGCCGCTGGAAAAGGAGGAAAGTAGTCACGCACTGGATTTTTTTTGAAATGCGCGAAAGCAACAACGGTTTTTGTTGCTAAATCGAAATGGTCATCCGTGATGCACCGGGCGATGTGTGACGTCATCGTGTGACGTCATATTATTACGAACTTGCGACATGACCCTGTTACGTCGTACTTGTATTTAAACCGCGGTCAGTTTTTTCCGTAGTTTACTTTTGCTTGCGGTCGCACTGGGTTTTACACGGCGCTTTATCGTCCGGCGACCGTCATTGACTGAGGAAACGCCGGAGAGGTAGCGTTACGGGTATTTTTCTATAAAATATCACAGTAATGCTTTATAAAACAAAACCAAGTAAGACGCATGGATTCATGTAACTTTCGTACCGAGAACTTTCGTTTCCGGGAAGTTTCGTGTCTTTGTATGGATTAATTTTAGGCTACACGATGTGAAATACAAGGTGAAAGCGGACATTAAGCTATGCTTCGAACAAAATGATTTTTCGGACCAGAGATCAGCAAGCTAGTCCTGCTAGTCGAATGGACCGAAGTGCTGAGGGGCCCGCATGCATAGAAAGGCAGCGTCCTTGGCCTGACCTGCGGGAAAAAATTTAGCATGGACTCCCATAGGACCCCTTTGAGCGTCGAGGTAGGTAGCATCGGTGGCGGCGGCAATCGATTACCACTCAGTGGAGGTCTACAGTTAGAAGTAAGATTATTGAGCACAGATGTCCACCGACTACCACAAGATCCCACATTTGCACATCGCTGACAGGTGGCATGGACAGCAGATAGCGAAACACGTGCTCTAGAGCAGAGGAACTTTGCTATAAACGGCATGGTAGAGCTGTCATGTCGTAATGATTGATGTTTTACTTACTGGTTGTGATTAAGCTTATTCGGCACGGTGTTTTTTTCGCAAATGTACATTGTAGCAATTCGCTGCTTTACACGCATGCCATAGCATAGGTTGGTGGCTTGGCGTAGCGGTAACGCGTTTCATTCGATCAACGAAGTTACTCTACGCCGGGCCCGGTTAGTACTTGGATGGGTGACTGTCCAAGATACGAAGCCAAGCCAGCTAGGTCGACTTAGCCTTCTACCCTCCGTGGGATGGTAAAATGAGTACTGGCGGTGGTTGCGGCCATCGCTAAGGAAAAAATTGCGAGTCCTACATAACAGTAGGCCCTGTGGCCACGTCTGCTGGTATACAGGCTGTTTACACGATCTAGCAAATATCCAACGTTTGCTAGATCCAACGCACGTGTATTTTGAATACATTTGCTGTAAGTTTGCTGGACGTTCGCTGGATCGTGTAAACACCCCAATACTGGCCCAGTCGGTTAAAAGGGCCGGCTGTTAATTAAAGCCGGCCATTTGACTGACTTGGGTTGTATGCTAGCTTAATTTGGTCTAACTCTCGCTGGCTCAAAGTGCCACAAGGAGATGAGCTCCCTTGCAAAGGACCTAGCTGTCTATGCGAATCTTCTTCTTTTTCTTCTTCATAGCATATGCACAATGCGCGGCTGCTAGTGTGAATGTAGCACGCAGATCCGGAGCTGTGAAACGCTGGAGTTATGCGATATAAAATTATGCGTCATTTTCGCGAGATTTCTCATGACCTCCGCTGAAGTCGTCATTCTTGGGATAGATTGTTATTGCGCTGGGCAAACTTTTGCACAAATTTCGTTTTGCTTCCAAATGTTTTTTGTTTCGATGTAATTATGAACGGACACGGGACAGACAGACAGACAGACGTAGGTGCAAGGCACGTAATGCGACCTATAAGACGGCTGCATAATGGAGACGTATGTATATGTATACTATGTTTCTGTCTGTGTGTCTGTACAGCGCGGAGTCAGCTCAGGGCAAGGTTGATTCAACGCTCATCGGCATCAATTCGACGTCGTCACTGTCCGTCTGGAACCGCACCGAGGTTTCGCCGTCCACCTCGTGGTCTGTCCCTGTCTCACACCTCGTCTCACGGACACTTAGCTCACGGTCGCCGGCTTCAGACCGACCGTGGCTGCCGCCCTGTTTCGACGAGGACTCGGACGTGGTTGATCGGGTGACGTTGCCGCGAGCTGCCAAACGATCTGCATCCAGTTTGCCCGTCAACTCGCCGCCGCCGCCGCCGTCCACTCTCAATGTTTGTCTTAATTCTTCTATTGCATGTTATATTTAAAGTATATATTTTTATTACCTGGCCTTAAACATAGTGCATGTAAAAATCGGTATTGTCGCAAGTTGCCCGTCCCTCCGTCTGTTTGTAAAGGCTCGTACAGAGCGACTTAACTGAACTGAACAGAACTGGACTGACCAACGAGCAAGTACTAATATCCGCTCATTGGTCAGTGGTCAGTTCAGTTCAGTTGTGTCACTCTGTACGGGCCTTTACGTTGATGCATCGTGGCCGTATACGGTGGGATATGAGAGTAACAACGTTGGTAAACAGGGATACAGCCCTAAGATTGGGGCGGAATATAGCGCCCGCGACGTGATTCACTTTTTATGCACGAAAGCAGCTACTGCTTTCAGCGCGTATTAGCCATCGCAATTCTGTCCATCCGTTTGTCTGTTTGTCCGTCCGTCCGTCACACGGGTGGATCAGTCAAAAGCGGTGCAAGCTAAGATTACCAAATTTTCACCGTCAGCTGCACGCTACTATCGTTATGCGATCCAGATAGAGAATTTAGTATTTGTGTATTAACTTAGCGCGAACACCCCAATTTTCAGCTAAACTACTGAACCGGAACTGCCATAGGCTTTCGCGCGTCTCGTGAGCATTAGCTAAAATTTTTTGTTTATTTGTCACCACCGTAACGTGACACGTGACCGGGTAGCCAGTAGAGTTAATGTAAATAACATCGCGCGGTGTGCAATGCGACTGCAGGGCGTTTTTTAAAACTAATTTCAGATGACTGTTTATGCAAGTGCAACACGAGCGTCACGAGGGTGGAGGATAGTTTCGTGGGCGCATAGCAATGTTTAGTGTTAGGGGTTAAAGGTGATGTATAGGTCTTTATGGGAAACTTATAGCAGAGCTACGGATCGTCACCTGCCATATGGGAATGAGATCGCACAGATGAGCGTTCCCCGGCGTTAACCCCGGCCAGACAGAGGGCTCGATTTAGCTACCCGGAGAAAGAAAAGGGTGATTTGGCCTTGGTGTTGGTATTATATCAAAATGGTTTACCTGTCCGCAGACAGTCAGTTACCCATCCGATTAGTAACCGCTTGATAATGATCCGACCCGGAATCGAACCCATATACATATACTAAATTCTCTATCTGGATCGCATAACGATAGTAGCGTGCAGCTGACGGTGAAAATTTGGTAATCCTAGCTTGCACCGCTTTTGACTGATCCACCCGTGTGACGGACAGACGGACAAACAGACAGAGGAACCAACAGAATTGCGATGGCTAAGACGCGATGAAAGCAGTAGCTGCTTTCGCGCGTAAAAATATAACAAATCAATCAATGCAATCAATCAGCGTTAGTTAGTGCTGGGCGTTGTAAACAGATTCCCGAAATGGCAGCACCATCGAACAAAATGTCACAAATTACGACCTCGCGATCGTAAGTCCGACACTTTACCGTTACAGACTTGCTACCAAGCCGTTATACATTGCTAATAGTGATCGACGGCTGTCCGTGTTTTGCAGCAGACAAATCGTTTCGTTGCACCAAGTTCACCGCAGTGCGACATAAACGGCATCGCTACACAACCGGAAGTAGAAATGCAGCGTCCGATGCATCCGGACACCGCAGCAGCACCGGAAGCGCCGGAGACAGCCGCCGGACGTCAACTAGCCACTTTCGTACGCGGAAATCTGAGCAGCAATTTCTCGACGACGGAAAGAGTTTCCGGGAGTGGTTTGGGTCTTCGATCTACGCCGAGCACTGGCGTTTCGGCACCGCCCTCCAGACCGGAAATGTTCGGCGCGGAGAATGGGACCACGGGAAGGTCGCGGCTGGCAGCGCGGACGGGGAACGCGGACCGGATGAGGCTGATCGTGGAGGAGAACGGACGATGCGTGGTTATATCGAACCCAGGCGCCGGTAGGGGCGCTGGCGGTGGGGCCCACGATGGGGCGTTACGCTCGCGGACCCCTGTGACTATGGGTC
>Ga0209367_1003744_pt1 | contig 20792 bp, 18 predicted proteins | sample WorMetLIZISLAND2_FD_187412 | JGI IMG/M metagenome (GOLD analysis project Ga0209367, IMG submission 187412) | Marine gutless worms symbiont microbial communities from Max Planck institute for Marine Microbiology, Germany - Olavius geniculatus... ...
TGCCATTGCGCACTAGGCCTATATTTTTGGCTCCTTTAATGAATAGTCTGCACAGGCAATAGGTCTAGTTATTGTGCAGTTAACAGACAGTAAGAAACTGTAGTTTTGTCACGAAAAACACTGTCTATAGTCAAAAAAATAACACAGCGACGTCGACGCATGCCTGAGGAGAACTTGGCGATGCATGTGTTCTTGTATTACTACGGCCTAGTTTAATCGTCTTCGTCACTCTCTTCGCAGTCGTTCAGCTCAAAGTTGAAAACAGCACTGTTGTTGTAATACAAGAACACATGCATCGCCAAGTTGTCCTCAGTCATGCGTTGACGTCGGTTGGAATGATGCTGAAAAATGCGATCGCATATGCGGAAATCTGCGCTATATATGCAAATTTGAGCATATGCGGCGTATTTTCCGCATATGCGATTTCGAAAATGCCATCATATGCGGAAAAGTATGTGATTTGCACTTTTTGCCAAAATATGCGATCGCATATGCGATCGCATATTCGCATGTAACCAACATCCCTAACTAATGAAACAATATACAAATTACAGAAGCCTTGGTCGGGAGGTCGGGGAGGGCAAAACCTCCCTGAAGCTGAAACACTTCTAGCTTTAGTATGTTCAATGGAAGCCACAAATTTGCCTGCTTTGTAATATTTGGAGACACAAAAAATCACAGAAATCTGCAGTCTGCATGATCCAAGATCATTTTCCCTGACTTTTCAAGAATAAAAATTTCCCTGACTTTCCCTGACCACACAAATTCCTAGACTTTTTCCAGCTTTTCCCTGACCTGTAAGAACCCCGATGACTTAATTTCCTAGATTTTCGGGTAGCACTTTGGAAGACGTTTTTGTCTGTTACAAAGATTTGCTCAAACATGGAGACTGAAAGTGTCGAGTGCTGCACCGAACAGCGAACACTGTTGTAATTCCAGCATTTTACACCGACACTGCATTATGCAAAATGAGCCAAACAGACAGGGTTCCCAGTGCAGCTTCATCACCCCAGAACTTGGCCTTGTGAATGTGTTGCCATTGAAAATATGAACTATGCTATGCAACTGAATAGAATGTGCATAACACATCAACTGCGATGAGCTACTGAACAGGCAAAAGTGCTGACCAACTTCAAATTTCCAACAGAGGAGCTCCAAATTTCAATTTCACCCCAAATTCCCCAAGATAGGGATTTCCAGCCCCAAATTTTGTATTTTTGGATGAACATTTTTGGACAAGAAAATTTTTAAACATGTTAAAATTTAGGGGGATTGCCTCCTGCCTGCCCCCACTTTTATGACACTGCTATAAACAGGAGACTGCACAGTAGACAGACATCATGGCAATGTATTGCTGCTGCCAAACTGATTATCGTCACGACATCACAAACTCGTTAAAACTATACAGCTTAAACACATGTCCACAGGTTGCTTGATGCATGATGTAATGTGACAATAGACATGGACAATTGCTGCATACAGACTGTCAGGATATTCTTGATCAAACTGCACACAGCATGTCTGCTTTTCCTTCATGCCAAAGATATCCTTAACTTGCCATTACCCTGTGTCTTAGCTTACTTTTGGGGCAAGCTTATACTCAGTGCTGAGGCCACTATGATAAACCCGATATGCATGCCTAATATGTGCATGCCTGTGGCTACAACAATCTCTTGGTAAACCAACTTTGGTTTCTTGTTTCACTAATACTTAACTGTTTCATTATGTTCAAATTTCTAAAACTCAAAACCCATGAATTTAAAATTTTTGGACAATTACTTGATGTGTACAGTGTCTATAACTGAAAACTAACACAGGTTTAACCGCAAAACACTACAAACTATTGAGTCGGGGCTTTAAGAAAAACCCTGTGTTTTCAGCTCTGACAATTATCACCAAGACTTGAAGACCAGCGGTATGGCCTGGGAAGAGGTGAAGAATCTGCAGATGAGAGAGAAGATTGGTGTCAAAGTGTGGCCCAATGTGTCTACAACACGGGATGACCTAAGTCCAAATCTAAGCGACAGTCATCGACGGGAGGAAAGTAGCATTTCCACAAGGAGGCTGCTGTCAGCCAGGGTGCCGGCGACGTAATGCTGGTAGAGAAACTCCTCTAGCTGCAGACTGAGCATCTTAATCTCAGACAGTTCAAGCAACAGCTGGCCGAACCTATCAGTTACCTGGTCACCATCATCATCAGCAGCAGCCGCAGCAGAATTGGTGCTGAGGGTGAGTTTCACCAGGCTGCAGTACTCCAGCAGTGCAGCGCTCACCTCTGCCCGGAACTGTTCCACGCGACCGCACTCGGACAGGCTTGGCACGTCTGACATCCGCACAACACTAACAGACATCAGCACAAAGTAAAGCTAAAGCCCAAATTCCATTATGCCGACTTTGCAACAAAGTCCGGGACAAGTTCCCGACAAAGTCGCGGACACAAATCATGAAAGTCCGCGATACAAATCACGTTGCCGACTTTCATGATTTGTGTCCGCGACAAGTCTGCGACTTTGTCGGGAACCTGTCGCAGACTTTGTCGCGGACTTTCGCCATGCATTGTAACGGGCTAAATTCCATTAGAGCGACACAAACGGGTTTGTCGCGGACTTGTCACGGACTTTTTCGCAAACATCTCGACATGTCGAGATGGTTTGTGTCTACAACTTTCGTAGTTTGCCTCTCCGACTTTCACCGAAACTTCACGGTTTCATGATTTGTCACTGTTTGTGTCCACGATTTTCCCCGCGGCGAAGTTTCGGTGAAAATCGGCGGAATGGAATTTGGGCTTAAAAGTCTGCTATGATAATTCATTAATAACAGCACTGCCTTCTTGAGTTCGACTCGAGATCAGCAGCACTTCGCAAACTATCTCGGAAGTGGCAGCTGACTGGTAAGAGCTAATGACGCAGCAGTGCACTATGCAGCCATCCACTGTTAACATCAACAAACAACTGGACCCGCAGTCTGCAGCTATCAGACATAGCATAACCCCAATCAGCCGCATCAGGCCCTTGCCCCACAGCCTGTGAACTACTACTCATTTCCCATCCTGCTGAGGGTAGGAGGCTGAACTGACCCGAGTACACAGTAGCAACATGCTCGGTGCGATTTGAACGGCAGCTTAAAAGTTGCAACTTTGACACTCCAACTACTAGGCCACTCGCACATAGGTGTGAACAAGTTGTCATTGGGCGCTCTGTCAGTCAAAAGCCAAATGCCCATCTATTTCTACTTGCTTGCTGATTACGATGTCAAAAATGAAGAAGTGAGGAGATTACCTGAATTGAGCAGTATGATGTACTTGAGGCAGGTGAATTCGTTGGCATCAAGCCGTAGCTGGCGGACTCGCCGCACTAGCTCTAGTAACTGATCACACAATGCGGCGAGACCCACACGCTCCAACACTGCTACAGAGATGTAGTGTCCCGTCACCTGGACAGAAACGCACCGAGTCTGAACACACCCAGCCTGCTCATCAGGCTAAGCTTGGAACTCGTGTGTTATATTAGCACAACAATATGCCTTTATTGTTGCTCAAACACAAATGCTGGATCGACATCCAGGCTGGTAAATATTTGATACTCGACCACCTGGCCCAACCACAAACAGTAGATCAATTATTGCAAAGCCAAGTATCAGTTTACTAGCAGACCATACTTACGGACATGTAGACCACACAGAGCACTATTAAGTGGACCTAGCAGACATTCAGGACATTTCAACAGACACCCAGATTCATTGGTTGATCCACCAAACTTAACCCGAGTTCCAAGTTACTGCAGGGTGGGTTAGGATATGGGACAGCATAATCTTTGCAGCATGTTAGCATGTTCTTCACAGATCAGACAGACACAGCTTCTGTTGACCAAACAACAGCATCAAAGAAGCGAAGAAAATTTGACAGAACAACGGAATTGACCATGACACGACTACAACTTGTATTTTAGAATAGTTGAAAAAAATTATAATGGTGTCTATGGATAAAATTTTACAGTTCTGTAACTTTCACAACTATGGTTTCATAGCTAACTTTACAAAATTAACAGATCAGTTAATCGTTAATTTCAGTTAAAAGCCAACAGTGGCAATTTCCAAAGAAAATGCATTTTCCTCTTCAGAAAAATTTTTCATTATGTTGTTAAGCTATAAGCTCCTACAGATGCACTGAGACATAATTGTTGAGTTTTTTAAAACTCAGTCTTGTAGAACTATAACTTAGACTTTCTTTCGAAAACAGATAACTGAGATGATTTCAGATGTTTGTCATGATGTCACTGTCCATTACTATAATTTTTTTATATTGATGCAATTTTAATCAAAATTCTAACTACTGAAATTTCATCAATTGTTAAAATTTTTTTAACAATTAACTGTGTGATTAATCGTTAGTTTCCGCAGCTTTAGGGAGCGTACAAGGTTACCATGAGGAGCTGGTGTGTGTCCGAGTGGTCGAGTTGTCGGTAAAGCAGATCAAGCAGCAGCAACTCACTCCAACTACTTTCCAATAACTTCATCTGATCCTCTACCTTCAGCAGCCAAACAGCCAGCCAGCATCACAACATTCTCTCAACGCCACAGTCACTCAGTCAACTGCTGCTAACATCTTCATATACATCCATCCACCAGCTTGCATGGCTGTACTTGTATGTAACACAATAACAATAACGAAGAAAATAAATGAATGCACTCCACAAAAAATAGCACCAATCCCTGGAGATTAATTGCAAATTAGAAATTTAAATCGCGATTAATCGCACAATCGCCACATGTACAAAAAATAGTAAAATATGCCACCCAACAGATGACCTCTTACATAGACTACATATGATATTACATGAATGATATTATAAAATGTAAATGTTGTTCACGAGTCAGTTGCAAGATGAAGCAAATTCAAGTAATTCAACCAAAAGTTATTTGCGTTTCAGCCAGTTATTTAAGCAGACCAGTTTCTTGACGTTACCAGCTGACAGCAAAGCACGCTTCTTATTCACAATATTGTGAAAGCTATTTAGAAGTTGAGTAAGTAAGAAAAATATGTGTGATTAATTTTTTTAATCGCGATTAAGAAAATTAATTGCTGTTAATGTATTAATTGTTAATCGCAGCATTAACTGCGATTAATCTGCAGTCCTAAATAAAACTAGTCTGTTATGAGCTGGCTTTGAAAATAGAAGAATTTCAAAGAAAAATTTGCGAAGGTCTCGTGACCTTGACCTTAAATCAGGTCACATGCGTACCATCCTCTAGCACTCATTGACCTCTGACCACGCACCAAACTGCATTCAAAGAGGATAACCCGCAAAAAACTTTTGATACTCTAGCAGATGGACATAAGCTATGCAGGCAGACTGGCTCTATCAAAAGATCAATTCAGTCAAGGAGTCGACCTGAGAAAATCTCAAGCAGATAGGTAAGAAAAGTTTACCGAGAGGTGTCGAAAGAAGTGCGCCTGTCTGGCCCAGTCGACGAGCAGAAACAGTTGCTGATCACAGACCCTGCATGCCAGCGCCACAGCACGTTGTATTGCAGACTCCAAGCTGCTGGTAACGCTGCTGCTGCTCACCGGCTGCTGTAGCAAGTCTTCCACAAACCTACGCAGTCGGTCACCCGAGCACTCGGAGCCTCCAGCTCTACCAGTTTGTCTCTTCAGGTCAAAGATGAGCCGCAGTGTCGCCGGCACGCCACTCAGTTCCAGACTTGACAACTGCAGCTCACCACTTGATGACAACGATGACGATGTTGATGTGGCCAGTCCTGCTGCTGGTACGACGTGAATACCACTGGACACACTTGGCGAACTGGCTGCAGACTGCGAAACAGCTGGTGGTCTGATACGTGAATCAGCTGGTCTGAGATGTGAAACGTCGGGTCTGACATGTGAATCGGCTGGCCTGATATTCGAAGTGTCTGGTCTGATATGTGAAGCCTCCGGTGGTCTAACATGGAGTGCGGGAATTTCAGACTGCTGACTGCTGACTTCAGACGACACAGTCTGCGTCATTACAGGAATCATGTACTGCTGAGCGGTGACAGAGTGCGGTGCAGTACGAACCACAGAAATCACTGTAGGTTTCTCCGGGGTGGCAGGATGCATCACAGTTGCAGCACCGAGTCTACTGTTGAAATGCTGCATGTCAGAGTACTGAGCCGGCAAAGATGACGTGCTATAGACTGAAGATGAGACGTTGTTGCTATATTCTACAGTCCTCAACACAGCACGAGGCACAGATGTCAACGAAGTAGTCATGTTTGTTGCTGTGGTTTGTAATGTGGCTCGCTGCTGCTGTAAGAACTGACTTAGCAATGCAGCTGCCATGCCAGACAGTCCAGCAAGAGGATCGGACGATGACAATGACGTACTAACAGCTGTCGCTGTAGTCAGATATGATGATGAGGATGATGATTTCCCTAGACTAGTGCATGAAGTGGTGGTACTGGGCAAATAGTCAGCTGAACTACACAGCTGCTGCTGCTGATGTAGATAGCTAGACGTAGATGAATTCACTAGAACATCTCTGCCAGTTACCAGTCCACACAGCTCAGCTGTGTCCGGCTTCACATCTACCTCAGAAGCCCTGTTCACACTTACAGGCTGAGATGATGCTAGACCCAAGTGATATGATCGCACAGTATCGACACTGTAAGCTTTAGATGTGGTCGCTGTAGCGGCTGCAACCTTGGCGATGGCCTCAAGGTCGGCCTTGGCCAGTGTGGCCGAGGCTGCAGCCTTAGCAACAAGCTCAAGGTCAGGGTCGGTGTGCAGCTGGCTGCGTATCTGACGTCGCAGGGCACGGTCGCGTCGGTAGATCGGACCAAACTTGTTTCGGCCTCCGCGCATTCTGTCCGCTCGCACAGCTGTTTGCCACACACAAACACAACAAATACTAGTGGGATGGGTGCACACGACACTTGCTGCATCTCATGCAATTCGCATCATTCTACACTAATGTCACCATTCCAACGACATGAAAATAACAATAAAAACTTCAGAATTCAGTCCACATGAGTATTGCCTTGCCAGCTTATGAGGGCTGGTGAGTTTCTGCCAAAGGTGATTTAAACTGACTGAGCTTGCTAACATTGAGTGCCTTACAAATGATTATATTATTATTGTTATTATTATTTCCTTAAAATATTCTTTTCTAGACTACTATCTTCTGAGCTGAGCTCTGCATTCTGATACAGCACACAAGAAATAAATAATTTACTGTACATTTTACAAGTCTAATTCATTCTGAAACACATAGAATTCAACAAAAATACCTGCATATAGCACACGGTTAACATACAGCTAAGCATTACATCTGTTGCAGGTTTCTTATAAATAAATGACATTTAGATGACAGAACATGGACAATGCTAATGACATGTTATTCTAGTAATGCACATGCAAGCAGAAGACATTGACAACCTTCGAGCTTCATGCCGACGTTAAGGCACTTCTGAAACCGGCAATATGGACATCGTTTGCGCTGCATTTTGTCAATGACACATGACTGGTTTTCGACACATGCATACCGTTTCTGGTTCTGAACTGAACGTTTGAAGAAACCTGCAACAGATGCAAGCATTTTGCACACAGTCTGCAGTGTGATGTAAGGCCACACACATAGCTTGTGCTATTGAAAACACCACCTTGCAAAAACGAATTAGTCTAAAATAATGGTTCAAAACTTTAAAAAAACTCTGCATACAAAATTCTTGCAATTATTAGGGGAAAAAATTTGCCAGATGAGCTTTGAACAATATTATTAATAAACACATAAGTAGCGAGTCTTTTTGGCCTTTAAAGCGATATTTTCAAGTAAACTCCAAAAGAATAACATCTAACATCTAACCGCCAACATCTAACAGCAGCAGCAACAGAGAGACAGACACAACAGCAAAACTTGTATGTAGCATATTAGGACGACCTCGTATAGAACAAGAAATTTGCGCTAATGCTCACGAGATGCGCGAAAGCCTATAGCATGCCCATGCTTATCTGCAACCGTTTTCAAGAAAGACTGGCCAACATCGGAAAATAGCGACTTATGGGGGTACCGCTCTTTGATGCCCTCATGCGCAGGTTTCCTTGAACCTAGAAAATCGAGACTTGGACCGTCGAAATCTACGTTCAATGCTGAAAATTTCATACGCAGCTTCTTCATGTCTATCTCAATTGATTTCAACGCAATTCGCTCTTGAAATGTGTCTCGCAGCCCGAAATCACCAAAAAATCCATAAAACCCCTTTTTTAGCGTTCAGGGTCATCCAAGGTCATTGAATTCGGTGGCAATCAAAAGACAGTGTATGACTTCCTATTAGTGATTAATAGTAACCTAAGATACAGCGACTTACTGGCTAAAAATCACAAATTTTTCCAACACCCCCTCTCATTTAGCGCCCTCGTTCGAGGTGACCCCCTTCAAATTTACGGAAAAATCTTTACGGATACTGAAACTAGAGTCTTTCAGGCAGCCGATGGTGAAGATTTGGTGATCCTAGCTTGCACCATTTTTGACTGATCCACCCGTGTGATGGATGGACAGAATTGCGATGGCTAAGATGCGCTGAAAGCAGTAGCTGCTTTCACACGTAAAAATCTTGGCACAGCGCATGCCACACCCCTGCCAAAAATTTCTACAAGAATCAGTTGTTCAGCAAAAAATATACCTCCTTTAGATATGTTTAAGTTTATGGCATAAGGATTTCCTTGCATATCTGGCATTTTTCATCTCAATCCACAAAAAAATGCAACTTCCACCTGTGAAATTTATGAGCAATGATATACCTTTGCAGCTCTCGCAGGTCTGCAGCCCATAGTGATAGCCAGACACCCGGTCATTGCACACAGGACACAAGTCGTCGATGTAGTTATGACAGGAAATCACTGCATCTAATGCCAGTTCTTGGTGACCGCGTAGCAGCTCATTTGAACCAACAGCATTTAAGCCATGTGGCCACTGCTGCTGATTGTCCAGCAATGGCTTCTGCTGCTGCTGGCTGCCTGTTAGAGTGTTACAGCTAGCCGCGGTCATCAAGTCTTGACTGGTGGTAACTTGGCTGTACTGCGGACTGTCTGGACCAGTCTCCGTGATGTACTGTAGATCGACTGACATCTGCTGTCGAGTATCAATCAACCTCTGCTCAGCACTGACTGTGAGAACACTGCCAGCCAGCTGCTGATGACTGCTCACTGCTCACAGCATATTTACACAGAACCATTCACAGACACAGGGTGGGCCAAAAAAGTGACACCCTTTAAGTATTTGATTTCCTTCTCCCTCCTTTGTTAGATAATGGTACATTATATTTGCAAAAAAATAAACAAAGTAACATCAAATGTTAAAATAGTTCAAACAGTATAAATATCTAGTGTTTAGCAGTTTGTGGTATTATATTAACAAAGTTGAAAAGGATGTCACCTTTTTGCCCAGGAAGTACACCAGTTGAAACACGGAGCTGACATAGTTCTATTGAGCCACCACACAAAAGAACAAAATGTCAAAGAAACACATGAACATTCAATAATAAGTAAAATGTGTCTCAGATAAATCAAAACCATTTCTGCTTTTATGAAAACACTGGCAAATGTGGTCCGACTTCAGCAATTCTTTCATTTTTGCACTCAGTGATAACTGCAGAAGAAGCAGCTAAGCAAATGCTGCCACCTCACCTCATATCTGTTGCCACACTACCTTGCAAATTTTGAATAGGTAGGTACCTAAATAAAGATACTTGTAGCCGGTGCAGTTTAGACAAAAAGTCACAATGTGCTGCAGCTTCAACTGAACAGACACGTCTTTAGTAGTCGCTTAGAAGGCAACAGCGTTCTACCCACCACATTCAGTGAGTGCTGGAAGTCGGTCTGCAGTCACATGAAAGCTAAGCTGGGAAATGTCATCAGTGGTGGACCAGTCAGCACGGCCAGCAGTGAGCCGTGGGTCAACTTGTGTAGACTCAACAACACAATCAGTCGTGCTCACCGCAGCTGCCAACAATGACTCCACCGCTGTTGACTCACTGTTACTCTGCAGCTGTTCACCTACATCAGACCAGTCACGCACCTTGCACTTACGGCTCGTTATCAATTACACAACATGTGATTACAGCTAGTGCACTTCAAATGCTACTATTAGCTATGATCAATATCAACACATCTAAAGTCACGCTATCATACTACATCCATAGCAGCAACATTGTGCATTAAACAAGTAGGTGGGGCAAAAAGTCGTAATTCTCTAATACACTGCAAATTTCCTACAGAATTCTAACATCAAATCTCTAACAGAGGAGATTATGAGTGCTCAAATTTCAATGTTGCCTTCAGACATTAGATATTTTCAGTAAAAAATTTTTTGCATTTTTGGACCCAAAATTTCCAAAGAAAAACATTTTCGAACAACCAACAGCCACAAATTTGTTTTAAATGGAGGGAGGGGGCAATTGTCCCCATGCCACATTCTTCCCTGACATTACACTTATTGTGTAGTACCAGTAGCACTAAATACCGAAAACTACCAAGAACGTTTTCAGTAGTTTTTGCTAGTTTCGATATTTAGTGACACCCTGTAGTACAGTGAATTTAGGAATATAGTCTGTCACCAATGCCGGCCAAACGAAATAGTCTACACAGTGGCACTGGTCAACAGAATGATCCAGACGTGACATATGCTTATCAATGAAGATTAGAAGTAAGCTATTGATCATGTCCTTGCGTTGTCGTTTTGCTCTTACCTGAAAACGGATTACTTTCGTTGATATACTCCATTACAGTACACCAATGACCAGGTCAAACAGCCAACAGTTATAGCAGTCGTGGTAAACAGACAACAAAACTAATGTCACTGAGGCCCACATTCTACCAGTACACTATCCAGCCAAGGAGTGCTGTCAGTGTCATATTCCAAATGACTGGGCAACAATACTATTTCATCGAAATCGCAAACTGCGCGAATAGCAGCTCATAAAATTAACGTAACGCCGTTCTGTTACAGTTCATTCAAACAAGCGAACATTCTATAATCAACACATAAATTAAAAAAAAACAGATTATAAACAAACAACAAACAAACAGGAAGTCAATGAACGAGTGAGCATGCGCACTGGCAAAGTCGACCACAGTGCAGTGCCCTCATGAACATGAACTGGAAGTTATTATTTTAACCACCCACTGACGAGGATGGTAGCTAGTTTAGAACACTCGTGAGAATAAACTTTTAAATGTTATGACTGTGATGCTGAAATTAACGAATTGGACTTATATAAAATTAATACTGATGTCGATACTGGAATAGATCGATTTCTGAAACAGCATACCTACCCATCACTAATTGTATTTTTTGCGATAGTGACGTCATAATGTGTTTGTAAACAAATAACCATTGCAAATAACGTTCGACGTAAACGCGCTTTTCGAAGCGCGGTTCGAAGATGATATAATTTTTTTCCAGATATGTGCGTGAGACATGACACAAATTAGGCTTTAGTGGCAGAAAATTAGTAATTTATATCCGTACGCCATTCGCTAGTTGGTAAATAACAGCCTAACAGTCATCTGCTCATAGCCATAGCCAGTATAGGAAAACAATAATTCTAGCGGTAGATCGGCGATCTTCCTATTAGCACTGGAAAATTGCTAGAGGTAGATCGGGTAGGCACATTATTAGGTACATGGTAGAGCTTATGTTCTTGGTAGTCATTGGACCATGCCACGACACTGTCACGTATTTAAATCAGGCTTATTCAGCATTATATCAGAGTCCATCTCAAGCCTTATCTGTTTCTTTTTCTAACACAGACTTAAAAATATATTGTTTTTCAGTCCAAACCACAGTCCTGGTAATGCAGTGAAGAAATATGGCTGCATTCTTACATTAATAATGTGATAAATGTAATTAGATAAAGTGGCGATCTACCACTAGTAATTTTCTGCTCACTAGTGCGAGATCGCCGATCTATCCCTAGCACTGACCATAGGAAAAAACTCCTTGCATTACAGTAATACATTCCCCATCATGGTCAGCCACCTTGTCGTGGTGGTGGGGCTTTACATTGATGACCCGAAAGATTTCTAAAACCTGGAGGCGAGGAGCTAACTAAGAGCTGACCAAACCCGTGAGAGCAGATTTGCTACACATCGCCAGTGCTTTTGTGCTGGTTTCGGCTTCACAGCCGTCTACGGCTTTATAGCCGTTACCTGTAACCTTGTGGTTACATTTGGGGATGCACATTGGGTCGAACTGATATGGCCTCCGTGCTGGGCAGGTGTAAGAGCCTGCCCACCCCAGAGGTAAGGTAAGGTAAGGTAAGGTACAATAATACAGTAAGTGTTTTTATTAGTCAGGCATTACTGGAACGTTAGAATGGTTTTGATGGAGTGATTGTATTAATGTACACAGTTGTGTTGATTTTTTAATCACTTTTTGTTTATAATTGTTATTATCATATGTTGACTGCAGCAGAATTTTACGAGACATCAGAATGAAGTCATTTGCATGGTATGTCATTGCATTTGTTGACATCGTCATACGTCTGGTAGTCCTTGTGACACGACCAGTCTTCCGATGGCTCTATGACAGTGCACCAAGAGGACTGCCACCAGTCCACAGTGACCTGCTGATGAAGAGTGGAGTTGAACTTGCTGCCATAATACGCAGTCGTCAGGTTGGAAAAATGCCACTTTTGCAGTGTTTTCATCAACTTTGGCTCCGATAAAGTGACAATACCTCAAGGCAGAATATGTTTTTAATACACATGTATGCATGCATTGGCCCACCCACCACAGATTAATAGTCAATTAAAGATTTGTTGATCTTTTTTGAATGCTTGTTAGTTACTAAAAGTTAGGTTTACATTATTCCGAAATGTTGATGTCTGTGACCAGGTGACAAGCTTGGCAGTTGTGGATGCATTCATTACTCGTATTAAAGAAGTGAATCCACTGCTGAATGCCATTGTTGCTGACCGGTTTGAAGATGCCCGCAAGGAAGCAGCTGAGGTGGATCGTGTTCTTGACTCCGACAACTTGCCAGAAGAACTATCTGAGCAGAATGCACCATACCTTGGTGTGCCTGTTACAGCAAAAGAGGCTATTTTCGTTGCTGGTAATGTCGGCTGCTAAACATTGTGGTATTTGTTACATTTAGTGCAGCATTGTACTGATGTCATTGCATAGGATGTTTACTGATACTTTTATATGATAGGTGTGGCTTGGTGGCATAGTGGGATTTGGGTCTTCTATTTTGAAGATCCACTTTTCCGAAAGTCTACTATTGACTAACCCTAAGCCTAAGCCTAGCCCTAACCTTTACCTTAACCTTGTCCTTAACCCTAACCCTATTCCTAACCCTAATCATATTGTCAATTTGTATAGCGCATCTCGCGTACACGCCTCTAATGCGCTTTTCGTCACTAACCAGAGCCGCCAGCCGCACGGCCACCATGTGCAGCCTGCAGACACAGGCTAGCGCAGCGGCCGGCTAGGCAGCCCCAGTCAGCTGTACTAGGGTCACCATATAAATGAGTTACTACTCATTTAACTGACCCCGGAGAGATGGCAGGCTGAGTTGGCCTTGTTGGTTGACTGATAGCGGATGCTTTACCCACCAAAATGGTCAAACAGCCATCTATCAGTCTAGCACTGGATAGGGAAAGTTTGCCGGCCAGGACCAATGTTCTAACTACTATGCTACATCACCAACACAAATCTGCCACTGTCACCAAGCTGCATAATTAGGTACTACTGGCCAAATTGGGTGATGCTCTGTGGCTGGGAAGGTGAGTATGAGAAGGTAATATGAGCCTAGCTCCTGTTTTGTGCCTTAAGATCAGGATCAGCCCAGATCGTACGATTGTGATTGAGTATGGGATTATTTATCTGCTGTATGATAGCAGATGGTGATGATAGGACTGTGTGTGTAATGTACCGATATGTGAAGGATTACCCAATACGTCAGGTCTGCTGGTTCGTCACAGTGTCACGTCAGCTCAAGATGCTGATGTCATAGCCTGCATGAAAAGAGCTGGAGCAATTCCGCTAGCACTGACTAACTGCAGTGAGCTATGCATGTGGTATGAGTCGAGTAATCTCATCTATGGACGTACAAACAATGCTTACCACCGTGGACACATCGTCGGAGGCAGCTCAGGTTACACTTTGGTTTTGTTTCATACTTTAACTTGTCAGGTCAACTCAGCCTGGCCATCCCTTTGTGGGTACGTGCAGTGAGTCCAAGTAATGGATGGGGGCATAAGCACTGCAGGCACACAGAGTGAAGCACTAGCTTATTATGTTGCAGAGGAAACTGGTGTGAGGGAAAAGGAAACAGTTTGTCTCAGATAAGCTGGCAGACTGTTCCACAGCCTCGGACCTGCAGCAGCAAAGCATCTGTCTCCATAGCTGCTGCAGGTCCTTTTGACGACACGTCCTTAAGTTGGCAGAGCGCAGCTGACGGAGACCAGCTGACAGAAGGTGGAGCCATACCGGACAGTGACAAGTAGACCAGAGTGGCCATCTCTAAGTCTACCCGACGCCGAACCGGAAGCCAGTGCAGTTCCTGTAGCACCGGCGTTATGTGGTCATAGCGTCAAGCCCCCGACACCAAACGCACGGCCGCATTCTGAGCAGACTGCAGCCGGCTCATCAGACCGTCGGTGATGTCGTAGGCGACATGAAATAAATGCCTGGACCAGCATCTTGACAGCGTCAGATGACATCGATCTGACGAGCGGTCGGAGCTGCCGTAACTGGTAGTAGCCACTGCAACACACTTTGGCCACCTGCAGACAGCATCAGCTGAATGTCGATGATGACGCCGAGGTTACGGGCCATCTCCGAGACGTTGATACTTGCCGACGCCACCAGAACCTCTGAAATGTAGACTTTCACCAGCTGTTGTGGAGAACCCAACCACATCACCTGGGTCTTGGTGGGGTTCAGTTGAAGTTGGCTGGCCTTCAATCATGCCTCGATGTCGACGAGACACGCAGTAAGACGTCGGACGGCAGTCTCAGCGTCATCAGCCGGTGTGCTGATGTAAACCTGCATGTCATCGGCATACTGGTGCAGGCTGAGGCCATGACGGTCAACAACCAGGGCCAGCTCAGCTGTGTACAGAACATACAACAGCGGGCCCAGTACGGATCCTTGCGGAATCCCAAATAGTACCAACTGCGCAGAAGACAGTTGACCACTGTAGGCAATCTGCTGCATTCTGTCGGTCAGAAATGACTGCACCCAGTCATGGACTAAGTCGGTCAAACCGAAAGCAGACTGCAGACGTTCTAGCTGCATGTATAACGATGTGCATATATAATGATAATGGCAGTTCTAACTTAATCTTACCTGCGTGTCTTGTCTTACTACAGTCATCAATCTCATGATGCTCTCTATTGAAGGGCAGGGGGCAGTGTGTGACACTGATTGATGTATGAACTGTTGTAGTAGTTGTTGTTGTAATAGTTATAGTTGCCGTGACAAAAAAGCAACTGACCTCGGTCTTTCCCTTCCTGTTACATAGGCTACATTCTGGATATGACAGTTTGCTAGGTGTGAAAAAACAAACGTGACCTACTAGCTACATTGACTACTACGGTGATGTTAGATGTTATTGGTAATGACTGATGATGCTACAAAAGATGTATAAATTGCAGGTGGTGAAGGTTGTATACAGTCGGCTGCAGCATCTGCTATTGGCATCGGCTCAGATATTGGTGGCAGCATACGCTTGCCGGCTTTCTGCAATGGAGTCTTTGGACACAAAGCCACCACTGGTATGACTGTCTGACTCTCTGTCACTCTCTCTGTCTGTTTTTGTGTTTTTTACGCCCAAGAGCCAGCATATTAGCTATAGCGCATATTAGCTACGGTAATTCTGTTCGTCTGTCTGTTTGTCTCTCTGTCCATCATGACTCGGCACTAATTCAAGCCCAGTGAGATAGAGAGTTTGGGTTTTCACCATATTATAGCCTAGAGTCTCTGGTGTTTTGTGACAAAATTTCATGTCGCTGGGTAAAAGAGGTCCCCACAACAGAGAGGGGAACCCCCTTAGAGGCGTTATTTTACCGCTATTGGTTCGTCTATACGTGAAAATGGTTACAGATAGGCACAGACATGCTTCTTATCATAACAAACACTGGCAACGAGCTTCTTAGAATGTTAACACCGATGACCTTGAATGACCTTGAACCCCCAAAATAGGGGGTTCTAGTGGATTTTTTTGCGATTTTAAGCTGCGACATGCATTTCAAGTGTGAATTGCGCCAAATGACTGGAGATAGACCAAAACAACCTTGGGTATATGAAATTTTCAGCATTGATTTTAGCAATCCTAGTCCATCCGAATCCTCTAGGTTCAAGGAGGGTTGCACGAGCAGATATCGAAGAGAGGTACCCTTTTAAAAAGTGATTATTTATCCATTTTTGGCTTGTCTAATGTGAAAATAGTTGCAGATAGGCACAGACATGCTGCTTATCATCACAAGCACTGCCAACAAGCTTCTTAGGAATGTCAACATCAGTGACTTTGAATGACCTTGAACCCCAAAATATTGGTTTTTGGTGATATTTTGGCCATTTTTGGCTGCAAAAAGTGAATTGCAACTAAATGGATAGAGATAGACCAAGATTACCTGTGAACAGGAACTGCTATAAACTCTCGTGTGTCTCATGAGCATTAGCTCAAATTTCTTGTTGTTTGAATGTGTGTTGGTGTCTGCTCATGTCTTAGCCAATGAAACGATCACAATTAAGTAAAGTTTTGTTAACAATCCATTTTACTGGTCATAATTAAAAGTCTTCTATAATTACAATTTTATGCAAGTAAATAAGACAACTAAACTTGATACTTAATAATCTTGTTAATTCAACTACAGTTAGAGCGTTAAATGAAAGTGCATATGTCATTGTTCTGAGAAGAAATTAGCTGTAACAGTTTCACATTGATCACTTTTATCGCAAACTTATTTTGTGCATCTAAAAGTAGTGCTGGTCTATAAAAAGGTTTGTGCCTGTTTGTTGGTTTAGATGTCATTAGCAACATCGGCCAGTATCCTCTGGGCAAAGGTGAAGCATATTCATTCTTGTCAACTGGTCCAGTCTGTCGCTATGCTGCTGATTTGCTGCCAGTGTTCAAGTTGATGGCGTTGCCTGAACATATGAGTAAATTACAGCTTGACCAGCAGGTGACACGCAGCACTGTCAGTCCCCAAGTTGTCTCTTGTACAGAATGCACTGCATTCTCAGTATAACTTGGCAGTGTGAAATGATGGTTTATGTCATGTGAATAGCATTACGCAACTGTAAACTTTGACTTTTTGAAATTTAACCTGTATCTACTGCACTACAGAATTGTTATACTGATTTTGGTTTTTTCTGTGCCATTTAGTTTTCAAGCTAGAAGTTCTTACATGATATGTGATGGGCAAGACTTGCAGTGTGAAAAATTAAAAACTGATTGGTAGTAGTATTTAGTTCAACTCTGAACCGAAGGAGCACCCTCTGTCAAACAAGATTACACCGCGTTATCTGCCACCTGACGTGGGTGAACAATGAACGTGCCTCACCTTAACTCCAACCAGGCAGCCTGGTACCTGATTTACCTACTCCAGAGGGATAGAAGGCTGAGTTGACCTGAGTGGTTGGTTGTGTACTGAGGTAGTTTGCAGACAGTTGCTCGGCGTCTTGCATAGGGCAGGTACGATGACATGGTTGTTTGCAGGTCGATGTGCATCAGTTGAAGTACTACTACATGGAAGATGATGGAGGCGGAATGATGCTTAGTAAGGTTGATCCGCAGATCAAGGCCGCTGTCACAAAGGTCATTTCTCTGATTTGCCGTCTTTTCACATGAGTCGACGCATAAACGAATACATGAACGTGTCGCTGCTGTAGCGAAAAGTTAAAGGTGTGCTATCTGTACATATAGCTCTTCATAGAAACTCAGTCAGAGCTAAGATGCATCTGCTATATGAGATCACACACTGTTGACTGCCACCTGATGCAGGTAAACATGCCCTGCTTTACCCCAGCCAGAGAGGCTGGTCTGGCCGCTACTCAATTCACCTGCCCAGAAGAATCGAAGGCTGAGTTGCCCTGGCTGGTTTCTTCTATACCAACATGATTTACCTGCCCTCATAGAGTCACCCATCCAAGTGTTAACCGGACCTGGCATAGAGCGGCTTCATTGATCGTGATCACTGCATTTACCACTAGACCACACCGCCACCTAACAACAGTTGTAACCCAAAAATACGATTATCTTACAGAAGATAGTTACTTGTAGTAAAAATGCAATTATCAGCAGTTGCAGTGATAATGCACCGCTGTTAAACACAATTAATGTATTTAATCAGTCACTCATTAGAATCCAAGTGCAACTGGTGTAACACGGTGTCAATCAATTAGGTGTTTCGGTTTTATCATTTATTCTTTTGTTTTGGATGTGATGCGATCCTTGCTAGTTGGCTTTTTTATTAGGTATGATTTTTTCATGATTCTCTACCAGTACTCACTGCTGGTACATGTGGACTGATGGTTTTACTGAGTTGGCTTTAAGCTAATATCTGAGCAAAAAACTTCAACAGTTTACAAAGCTATGTAAGGGCGATATGAGTCAAAACTCGAAAACAGCAAAAATGGTTTTGGGGCAATATTATCACGTGTTGAATTCCAGACTGTTTTGTGCTTTTGTAAAGGTTAAACTTACTGTTCCGTTATTATGTGTTTGTGTGCATTCCGCCTGGAAAGGCCATCCCCGAAATGATCTATACTGTGTCGGGTAGGACGTTAAACCCTACTCACTCACTCACGCCACTGCGCGCACACGCAGACAGAACGATAGACTAAAATTCAGACATGCTTGGACGTGTCTTTCTACCATGGGCATTGGCATTTACTGCAATATACGTGGTGTAAGCACAGACTGGTGTACTACATTTTTTCGGCTTGCGACTTCTGTTTTTGTATTTTTATTTCAAGTATTTAGAATGGCTAGTCTTGTAAGGGCCGGTCTGGAATTCAACACGCGATAATATTGCACCAAAACTATTTTTGCTGTTTTCGAGTTTTGACTCGTATCGCCCTTTCATAGCTTTGTAAACTGTTGAAGTTTTTTGCTCTGATTTTTGCTGTTTTTGGTCGAATTTCGTCCAAATTTTTTGGTATTTGATTTTATAACAATAAATTTATTTACTGTTTTCAGAATACCTTTGGGCGGGTAAAGGAAGTTGGTGCAAGGAAAAAATTATGTTTGATGTAGCAATGTCTGCTGCAGCCATTTTTGTCTTTGAATAAGAACGGTTAGTTGCCATGGCAACGGGGTCGTCATGGGACAAATTTAAATGCCACCATCGGATAGCCCGGTCTCAAAAATAAGGGGGGTATGTGCAAACAGCGCGCAATTATCTTTTACGATGACCGAGTTATACCGCTTTGAAATTTCCATTGGCTGTAATGCAAAATTTTGCAACTTTTGAATGGTTGCTATGGCAACAGGGGTCGTTAGGGGGTACACTTAAATGGCACCATCGGATAGCCCGGGCCCGAAAAATAGGGGGTAGGTGCAAACAGCGCGCAATTATCTTTTACGGGGACCGAGTTATACTGTTTTGAAGTCCCCATAGGCCGTAATGCAAATTTTTAAAAATTGGGGCATAAACACGGGTAAGTTTCAAAATTTTTAATTGAAACCATATAAGGAATGTGTCCGGCCTCAGGACGCTTCGTTTGAGCCATTAGCGGCGTTTGTCGATTCAACGTGCGGACCTGTAGCCGTGCGCAAGGAAAAAAAATAGACGCCTAACGGCGAATTTCGTGCATGCGCAGCCACGCCCCCTTCGAACCGATTGTAACCAAATTTTGCATGTGGGATCAGGTGGGCAATATGATCACTGATGCCAAGTTTTATGGAAATTGGTTAAGGGGTTTCGGAGTTACAGGACTCCCCCCCAAACGCCATTGCCTATACTTAACGTTCATCGCCCTTGCAACAGTGTCAGCACTACCGTGCTGCACTGTGATTTTGTGAAGTCCTCGAGTCGTAAGTTCAACACACAACTAGTTGGCCAGTGTGCACTGACATCATTTTGCAATGTGCAGCCATTCCTGTAGGCCACTTTATGGGTTTTGCACGTCTGTCCTTCTGTGACGTTCGTCTTCCTGTAAGGCTTCTAACTCAAAAAAAAATGAAAAGCTGTAGAGAAACCACAATTGGTGTGAACGTTTCCCTGAGCAGAAGTAGCTGCGTACGCCAATTTTCAGTTTAAAAGGTTGAAGATAGAGGTTAGGGCTAGGGTTGGGATCACACAGTGCAGAGTATAGCTGGGTGGATGGCTGCATATCATGTCGGCACTGGGCCTATATCTTCACTTGTTTTGCAGAGGATTTGTTGTTATTATGCAACATGTAGCAGAGCTTGTTGCTGTTACTGCGCAAAGTATGTTGCAGTTTGCTGTACAACCTGTGGCTGGCTGAGTGTAACGTGTTTACTGTGCACTGTGTAGGCAGCGAGGCACTTTGAATCTCTTGGCTGTACGGTGAAGTCGGTGTCGTTGCGTCAGCTGCGTAAGTCCGTGGCGTTGTGGACGTCGTTGATGGCTGCCGCCGGCAACGATACATTCTGCAGCTTACTGGCCAACGGCCCACCGAACCCTCCAATCAACCCATTCGTCGAGCTAGCTCTGTGGCTGATCGGCCGTGCTAGGCACACGCTGCCGGCACTGTATCTGGGAATCGGCGAGAAAGTACGCAACAGCGCGGCCAAGGATGCTGAACTCAGACAGGTGCGTGACTCGCTGCGAGATGACTT
>Ga0209367_1003745_pt1 | contig 20791 bp, 8 predicted proteins | sample WorMetLIZISLAND2_FD_187412 | JGI IMG/M metagenome (GOLD analysis project Ga0209367, IMG submission 187412) | Marine gutless worms symbiont microbial communities from Max Planck institute for Marine Microbiology, Germany - Olavius geniculatus... ...
CCTTGGAGGGATTTACATGAAATTTTGCATGAGGGGTCATCTCGCCGACGTAATCAACCGTGCCAAATTTTATTTCAATCAGATCAGGGGTTTTGATTCTGTGGGGGGGTCGAATTTTTGGCTTTCCTATAAGAAAGAGAAGTCGCCGTTAACACAGGGCTTGAACTACCGTTCAGCCTGTGATACAAGTGAAACGTTTATTGTTGCAAGACGTAATTGACAATCGTCAACGAGATGATGCTATGCGCAGAGCATTGCCAGCAATGACGACGTCATGAACGCAACGCCAATGAGCGTAACTTGTTTCTCATGCGTCAGGTCACAGCTCACAGGTGCCCTTTCTGTCCGGGGTGGAATAGGACAGGGAAGAGAAGCGAAGCAAACGAGAAGAAACGACGGTTGTCAGTATGCGGTCTGTCTGTCTGTCCGTCTCTCTGTTGATTCTGTTGGACTCAATAAATGCAATCTTGACGTCGGTCCGGGTCAATTCGGCGTAAACAATGAGACGCGCCGCGACGAATACCGATTTGCTGCCATCAGACAGACAATCAGACAGACAAACATTGTGCTGTAGTGAATAGTCACTGACATGCCCAGTAGCATAGCTAGGTTTTGTGGACCCTTGTGCTTTCATTGGTGAGCTTCCAACTGAGACGAAAAAACTATAAAAATTTGGGGGGCAAAGCCCAACGTGAGTCCGCCCGGTGTCAAAAGTCCGATTGAGAAAAAATTTAGAAAGTTGAAATTTTTCTTGTAGCAAACTCACGTGGCCAAAGTTCAAATGCATTAGCATCAGCGCTAGAAAAACCTGGATTTAAAACAATTAAGTGTTTTAGATTTTTAAAGTTTTTGTTAGGTTTTTAGGATTTTCTGGTTTAGTGTCCAATGAACGCTGTTCACACAATTACCATCAAAAATCATTTTAGACAAACTTATGAGTAAACGACATGATGACATGATTAACGTCATATATGTCAAAAACCACGATTAAAATATGAAATACAATACGATATGTGATAAATTTTTACAACAAAAAACCTTTAAAAACCTGAAATTAAACTTGTGAGGTTTTAAAGGTTTTTCTTCAGAAAAAAATTAAAAACCTAAGTTATTTCAGAGCAATTATCCATCTTAATTAGCACACCCAGAACGCACAGTGTTGACATTTGGTGGCTCCAGCCATTTCGTCGCAGTTCATTGTTGGATTGTGCGCTGCAGCCGAAGATCGCAGAAATCGATAAAATAACTTTTTATTTTAGAAGTTTAGGGTTTTTCAAACTTCAAAGTCATCGATGTTGATACGACTGAAAAGTTCGTCACTAGTGCGTGTTGTGATGTTGCATGCCCATGCCTATTTGCAACCGTTTTCACGAAAGACTGGCCAACAACGGTAAAATAAAGACTTTTACGGGGGTACCGCTATTTGATGCCCTCGTGCGCAGGTTTCCTTAAACCTAGAAAATCGGGACTTGAACCGTTGAAATCTACGTTCAATGCTGAACATTCTATATGCAGCTTTTTATGTCTATCTCCATTGATTTCGGCGCAATTCGCTCTCGAAATGTGTCTCGCAGCCCGAAATCGCCAAAAAATCCATAAAAACCCCCTATTTTGACGTTCAAGGTCATCCAAGGTCATTGAATTCGATGGCAATCGAGAGCCAGCGTACGACTTTCTATCAGTAATAAATACACGGTGTTTCATAAAAATACTTTTTTTTAGTTTTTTTCGTAATTCACTCAAATGATGAGCAATTTGCATGGAATTTTTACCAGTTGTAACTGAATAAATAGTAATTCGAAATGTTTCAACAAAACATGGCAGTTAATTAAATATTTTTTGCTAGTCGTGATGTAACGATGACATTATAATGTGTCACGGGTACAAACAGGCTAATCCCAATTGGCGCTGCCAGTTGCTACCCTGCTTCAATGGTAAAAATTCTGGTTCGTTGGTGTCAAATATTTGAAGTTTTACATTTGCAGCCACAAAAACGTGCAAAGTGATCGAATTTACGTATCTGCGGGGATAGTTGGTTTTTTACATGTTTGAGCAAAACAGTGCGCTGTCACACCAAGCTTGCAAGATGTTGAGTTTTTGGATCACAAGACGCCCGATGTCATGTTTTCATGTTGCTCGGTGTTGACACGATAAGCATTTTTCATTAGCGAACCAGATTAAGTTCATGATAGAAGCAGGGTAGCAACTGACAGCACCAGTTGAGACTAGCAAGTTTGTACCTGTGACACATTATGACGTCAGCGTTACATCACAACTAGCAAAAATATCCAATCAACTGCCATATTTTGTTCAAATATTTTGAATAAGTATTTCTTCAGCTACAAATGGTAAAAATTTCATGTAAATTGCTCATAATTTGAGTAAATTATGAAAAAAAATAAAAAAGGGTCATTTATAATGAAACACCGTGTAGTCACCATGACAGAAATAGACTGAAAAGTGGGCTGCTTCAGATGTAGTAAACCGCTCATTGATCGTGGACTCTTCCATTTCACCTCTGGATTCGACTTACGTTGACGCTTGTGGGCAACGTTAAACCACTTTCGCACTGGCCAGGGTCGATGTGCAGCCAACTTCGTCAGCTGGAATCAGGTTTCAGATCCGTCCTGTTCCTGCGGCGCACTTTTACAAACTATGTCACATATTGTGAACGATTGTCCAGATACTAAATTACCCGGCGGTCTGTCAGCCTTACATTATTTTGGCTGATGAAAAGGCTATTGCCTGGCTCGGTATGCAGAGCATACGCTAAGAAGAAGAAGATCATGTTAGAGTATTTTACACTGCAAAAGAAAATATGTTTGGTTTTGATGTTTGTGAATAAATGCAAATATTAGTAATAGCAACGACAAGAAAGTTTTGCTTACATTACGCGGACATGACGGGGGGAGTTTTGTCCTGGAGGGGGAAGGGGATTATGTCCGGGGAAGTGTTCGGTCCTACTTTCGTAAGCATCATAGTCAAGTTGAGCCGGTGGGTGACGTTGCAGTCGCAATATTCACAGTAACTAACGACGCCGCAACAGAAAAAAAACACTAAAACACTCACAAACTTGACGACACGACGTCGTACATGATAAACGACGCTACTGCGAAATACCGCTGACAGTGATGTGACCTCTGGGTAAGAGGCGAAACAACAACAGATAAAAAATGTAAGAGATGATATCGCGGGACAAGGGATTTAGGTTTGTACTTGCTATATATCGTAGACTCGTAGTGCTCACTTATGCGACAACCGACATTCGTACGACATTCATTGTCCAAGCAAATAATCCAACTTCGCAGGCAAAAACGTCGTCACAACGACGTCATTGACGGTTGATTTCGCTCGTCGAGTCGCGCGCGAGTCGATGCCGAGAGATTGGCGTGAGTCGGCTTGATGTGTCTGTCGGTATGTCTGTCAGCCGAGAGGATATTGATTGCATTAGATCAACGATCTGTTCACTCACTTCTGTCACGCACGACTCAGACCGTCGGCAGTCGCGCCGCTGCTCCGCACTAGAAGTCTAAGTCTATAGCAGTAGTCTAGTAGTAAACTTGCTTCGTCAATACTACGCTAGGCCCAAAAAATCCCGTGCTTCCAGTTGCAGCTAACAAAAAGTAGGAACTGGGGGCGGAATTTTTTCTTTTTATTTCATGACATGTCGTGCAATATTACACAAAAAATACAAACTGAGACACTGAATAGTACCTATGAGAATGGAGTACACTGCAGATATTGCCAGGCTTGCCGCGGATATGAAATTCCCCATTCATGTCCATATCCACAGATTTTCCGTGGATGTCCATGTATAGGCCTACACGGTGTTTCATAAAACGGCACCTTTTTTCTTTTATAACTCAGTCGAATGGTGATCAATTTACATGAAATGTTTACCAGATGTAGCTGAAGAAATACTAATTTAAAATATTTCAACAAAATGTGACCGTTGGTTAAATATTCTTTGCTAGTCGTGATGTAATGCTGACGTCATAACGTGTCGTGATTACAAACTGGCTTTTCGCAGCTTTGATGGCAAAGTTTATCTTGTTCACTGATGAAAAATGTTTATTGTATCAGCATAAAATCAGGCGTCATGCAATCCAAAAACTGAACCATTTCGCAAGCGGTGCGTGCTAGTACACTGTCTTGCTGGAAGGTGTCAAAGTTAAGCTATCCGCACAAGTCAATCAATCACTCAATCAATCAGTATTGCCTTAGTAGCAGAGCTACTTCAAGGTTAGACAGATAATAGAAAAGTTTAGACGATGATGTCCGGATATGACTTTTTGAAAAACCAGGTTTTAAGGTGACGACAAAACATTGTGAGTGACAGAGATGTTATGTCTTCCGGTAAAGTGTTCCAGACACGAAATCCAGCAAGTGTGTGAAAGTGATCGTTTTGGGCATTTTTTTGTGGCTAAAATGGTAAAACTTTAACAGTTTGTTATCAATAAACCAGATAAAGTTCGCCATCGACGCAGAGCTATTCAGCAAGTCTGTCAGCACCGGTTGCGATAAGCCAGTTTGTACTCGCGGCACACTATGACGTCAGAATTACGTCACGACTAGCAAAGAATATTTAACGAATAGCCACATTTTGTTTAAATATTTTGAATTACTATTTCCTTAGCTACATCTGGTAAAATTTTCGTGTAAGTTGATTGTCATTCGACTAAATTATGAAAGAAAGAAAAAGGGTGCCTTTTTATGAAACACCGTGTATATCCATATCCACAGACGCCTATCATGCATACATGTAGCCGTCAAATTTTCACAAAATACATCAGGGCAAATGCGTCTATTCTCCCCAATACAGGATGCAGACATTTACCTCTTTAAGTTGTGCGGAAAAATCAATAAAAGTAAATACTACACGTTTGCACTAAAATATGAGCCTGCATTTCCAAATTCGTGAAAATCTGCATTATTATTGTCCCTGTTTTTGGCCGACCGTCAGATTGAGCCTTAAACACGATGTCGTCTGCCTGTCCGTAACGCGTGTATTGTGGCTAAATGGTACGTCGTAGGAAATCTCGCTAAATAGAGCAACGGCGATTTACTATAGGCTGTTAAAAGTAACCATGTTTCTGTCTGCAGCGATTTGGCTGCAATTTTAAACGCAATGTTTTACCTGCAGCCATCACCCACGTGCGCCGAATTACCGTATTGTATTCTAGCGTTGATTGCAGCATTCGATATAGCAGCGTAACCATAGCGTGTACGGGACTGCAGTCACTCTAGGAAATCGCTTTCTTTCCGCGACCCCAAATCGGAGGCTGGTGAGATATAGGTGGAACGGTCGGTCCACTCCAGCAATGACTGGAATTCTTGTTTTTCAGAACGCAAGTTGTATTTAAGACTATGTACAGGGTGGGCCAAAAAAACCGGACCTGTTTGAGCGTTGATAACTCGGCGATGATTAGCGGTAGTAAAACGTGTGATACGTCAAATGTTTTATAATGCTGTAAAGAATAAACGACAAATTTGCATATTGAAGCATTTGAATATTCTTTGCCTAATCTGCATAAATCTTTATTACCCCTGAAATTAGGCATTTGCCTGCACTCCATGTGCCCCAGTTTATTGAATTCAATGAGGAAAAGTCCAGATTTAAATTTTGTAAATTATTCAGTGTGGGGGCATTGCAACAGATAGCAGGGTCACAAAATTTCAGTAACTGACCAGCTAAAACGTGTGCTAATCGAATGCTGGGCTCAGCTGATCCTGAACACATTGACTCCAGCAATCGATCAGCTGCCTAAAAAACTGATGACGGTTATGAATGCAAAAGCTGGGCAACTGCCTATGTTGAATTTCATTTAAACTCAACGTATGTGTTAATCATTGTTGATATTTCACTGTATGCTGAATGAAAATCAACTTAAATTCATGTGTTACTGCCAATTTAGCATGATTTTAGGGTTGGGACAGATTTGTGTAAATCAGGCAAAGAATATTTAAATGCTGAGACATGCAAGTTGTGCACTTCTTTTGTACACAATTTCGAAACATTTGGCATATTACGTGCCTTTCCATCCACAAACATCACTAAATTATTAAAGCTCAAATATCCTTGTTAAATCCATGTGTTACAGTTAAATTTGGCAGAATTTCGGGGGTGACAAATATTTATGTAAATTAGGCAAAGAATATTTAAGTGCTTTACTATGCAAATCTGTCGTTTTTTCTTTACAGCATTCTAAAACTTTTGACATATCACACGTCTTTCTACCACTAACCATCATTGAGTTATCAACGGTTAAACAGGTCCGGTTTTTTGGCCCACCCTGTACTTACAGGTATAGGTTGTAGTGGACGCTTATGAAGCACATTTGGTTTGTACTTTCTACTATCAATAATAACTTTTGTAATTTTATTACCATTCAATAAAAAAATTTAAAATTAACTTACAAATAGGTAAACCATTTGTTGTTCAAACAAATGTTGAAAAACACTGAAGACTAAGATATGTTACTGCTATAGTGGTAATAAATTAATTTAAAACACTAAAAATTATGTGCTGATGTCATTGATTATTCATTTGACTCAATAACATAAATAAACGAAAAAAAGAATAGTAAGAACGACAGAGAGAGAGAAATATTATATAGAAACAAAGCAAATAACTTTAAGTATTAATTTTAATTAGCAGGTGCGCCAGCATAATATCCATGGACAGGCCTATATCCACAAGATGGCTAAAGTCTGATATCCACATATGGATATATCCATGAATATATCCATGAATATCCATATCCACGACAAGCCTGATTGCAGCATAACAAACTAGATGCAAACAGTTTTTGTCGGTAAAACTTTAAAAGCAACCTAAAATAATTTTGAGGGACAAATAAAAATTTAAGAGACTAGAGCATTTTTGGGACGGACGGAAAGGAAATCGGAAGCACAGAAATTGTTTAGGCCAATTCTCAGCCAGTGTCAGCACCTTTCAGCGGCAGATGTAAAATTATGAACAACAATTTTGCAGAAATCATGAACTGCAGCCACACATTGATATGAAATGTTCAAACAAAAGTGGTGTAAGCGCTATATGCAAAGTACAACGCAAAAGTGGACTACATCGAAAAAAGACTCAATATTATGGACTTACATCACTTCTCTGATGTACCTTTCAAAAATAGACTTATTCTTTTTTCGTTTGGATTTTTCATACTCGGTCAGAAAATGTAGCACATTTCTTAACGTTTTTACTACTTCTTTTGTCAACTTTTAAAGCTTTGTGTGAGATCGCTATAGTTGTTTAACGGAAACAGCTACGTCTTATGCGCAGCTTAGTTTACTAACGGAAAGTTTGCTTTTTGTTTGGTTCTATCGCGCCAACCCAATACGGAGTCCGTTTATCGGACACGCTGTATCGGCAACAGGCAACTGGCAAAAAAACCAAAACCGCAGTCGTTTTTGGGTCCATTCCTTTCGTGATTTATAGGCAGCACTCATGCCGCGACAAGCAGCATCAAAATGATCTTGCTCTTAGTTAGCAGAACTTAGACTATCGGTCGGACAGCAACAGATTAGGCACGACAAGGAATGCCGTCCAGTCACGCCAGCAGCTATCGCAAATCGCACGAATTTTATTGCATCATTTAATGTGGCCGATAGAGAACGCCCGTCTCCGTCCAAGTAGGCCTACTGACGTATAAATAATTCCCGATGCTCGACCACACCTAAAGGACTGTAGGGGCTGCATGTTCGTCTTAATGACCAACAGAACGGCCGATATATCGCAGTCGATGTGCAACAGCATGCAGTGCGGCTTTCTAATTGCGCTAACTTTTTAAGCTTTCTTTCTTTGGTAAAAATGGCGACGTAAGTCAAACAATGTGGAATAGAAAATTGCAATTTTCTGACATACAGCTGCCAATTTCTGACACACGAAATTACGGGTGCTCAAAATTTAACTTTGTCCTTAATTTTGTTCAAATTGGAAATCTTAAAGCCTAATTTTCCATTTTTGGACAAATGTTTTCTGACAAGAAATGATTTTTCGACAATTTTTCGACAGCCTAAAATTTAAGGGGTAGAGACAGTTGTCTACCACAACGCCACTGTTTGATAGGTTTGCTTAGTTTAATTTTTAAACGCATGCCTTCAAATCAAAATGCCATCTTTTTATGCATCTTTACTTCTGTCGCGCATTTGATAGCTTAATCCAGAGTAAATCGGATGCAAAGCAAGCCAAATTTTCTTACGTGAACCGAACGATCACTTTCGCTAACGTGCTGCATGTTTCTTTTATCTCTTTTTACCTAAATATCGACTTCTGCGTCGTTTCAGGGCCCATCTATTTTGCATTGCTCCGGAGCAAGTCGTGGCATACGTTGTCAGCGGTAGGTATGAAGCCGATATTACCGGCCGTCACATAAACGAAGCCCACGACAGAACAGTGTTTGCTGTAAGCAGAGGTGGACGCGCGACGACTCGGCACGTCTTGTCTCGTCGACGCGTCCCGGGAGAGAGTCGTGAAGAAAGTCGACAACATCCTGCGTGCGGCGTGCTGCTATTTCTGCCGCTCACGCAGTGCTGCTGCTGCTGTCGCCGCCGCCGCCGCCGCTGCTGCTGCTGCTGCGGCGGCGGCGGCGGCGGCGGAAGGTCGTTCCGTGTCACGCGTCGTCATCGTCATGGAGCCAGCAGCTAACGTTCCTCGGCTCTGCTGACCGACGGGATGAAACCCCGGCACCGGCCCTCGGTGATAGATGCCGAGTGGCGGCGCCTGGCTGCAGACACTCCAATAAGACGCCATGACTTTCCTCGCTCCGTCGCTCGCTCGGTCATCGATCGCGTCTAAACCACGGCGACCGACCGACCGACCGACCGACCGACGACAATTTGCAGCTGACCGACCGCCAACGACGTTATTACCTGCCGCCGCTACCGCTATAGAATCCTCACCAGCTTCCACCCGCGCGCTACAGCAGCATCCATTGCATCAGTTTTCATTAGAGCTCGCGCCCCGTCGCGTCATCCGCCTGTTATTACCCGTCGTTCTGCGCGCTGCGAGGCGCTAACCCTTCCCAGTGACAGCGATTGCCGGACGATACTTATGAGAAGCAATCAGGACAAACGACACGACACCATGCACGAAACATCACGCGCGCACGTACACACGCACACAGAGTTGGCGAGAGGAAAAAAGAGACAGAACGATACAACGAGACACACGGACAGACAACGACTGAAACGGAGAAATAATAGTGTCACGCAGCCTCATGTAAATCGTGAAAGTCTGCTGGCAAACCCCATACGGGTCCTTTTTTGAAATTTATAAACCGGACAAAGCCCTTTATAAAAATACCGTTCGTAAAAGGCAAAGTGAAGAAAGAAAATATTACTCCAATGAGTTACATGAAGCTCTTATTAAAAAACAAGGCTCTTCTTTTTGGAAGTGTTGGAAGTCCAAATATGAGACCAGTAAAAGTAGTATGGGCCCACGTTGTGTAACGATGTAACAGTAGTAGCAGTAGCAGCGGAACCCTGGCATGACATTTGTAGTCCAGCTTCGTGCACAGCGCACCAGATGTACCTCTATCTGTGTGTGGTCGCATTCAGTAGGGATTTCAGCGTGGTCGGCGGCGGCGTTAAAACGACTGACAAACGCGTCGTTGAGTGTCGATAATCTAATTGTTGGTCACTGATACCCCGTTTACACGATCGAGGAAACATCGAGAAAACGTCGAGCAAACGTATTCAAAATACACATGCTAATTGCTCGACATTTGTTCGACGTTTGCTCGTTGTTTGCTCGATGAGTGTTCGACTTTTGTTCGACGTTTGCTCGATGTTTGCTAGCATTCATCCAGCTAGCTCGACGAGCTATGGTAATTAGCATGCTAATTAGGAAGGCGGGCGGGTTGTAATTGGAAGCCTATATAACACGTGATCAGCTGCGGGCTAAGCCTAGACTTACATTTGAACCAGGAGCGGGATTCCATCAGGCCTGCTTGAAGTTTGCTCGATGTTTGCTCGATCGTGTAAACGGGGTATGACTGACCGACCGATAGACTGCAGATGAGCGGTTGAGCGGTTCGAAACGAGGTTGATAGAATCGCACGCATGCATACGTTGCGCTGTCATATATCACTCGTTCATTCACGCACGCGATTCAGTCGCCCATCATGATCTGTTGTTTGTGCAACAGAATCAGGAAAAAGCGAACGTAATGAGCGAACGAAATAAATTCAAGTAAAATGAGCTAAAATAAGGCTAAAACTGGACTGCCAGTTTCTTTGGTTTATACAGTTAGTTCAACGCAACTGCAATTAACTAAAATGCATTAACATATAATAATTTAGTTCAGCTTTGTCGCTTTGTACATCCTTTAAACTAATGAATATTAGTCTAAATCTTTACGTCTGCTGTTTACTTTCGAACAGAATCAAACGGGCAAAGAAATACGACGCGAAGTTTTTAGTTGTCCGTGTGAACGAATTCGTCCGACGCTGCAGAAACGCAGTGAGCGATTGAGAGACGGAATCACGAAGAGCAGCAGCAGCACCAGTGACGTCAGAAGCTGATGGTCGAATCCTGCTGTTATCTCACAGCACGCAGCACAGCGCGTCTGTCGTTCTGCAGCAAGTTGCATATATGCCGCTGCCGACCGGCCGCAGACGAAAACTATTACAGATAGCGGCGCACCACTGACGCAGCGGCAGAGACAGAGATGCTAGCGAGGTGCAGCCGCGACGATTAATCAGCATATTGATCAGTGATCGAGATGATTCGTGTTGACATCGTTCGGCTCCGTTTCATCGATCGCCGTTCCTCCCCTTTCGCTTTCTCCTCTGTGATATTCGCCGACTGTCACGCTGTCCGTTTCCTCGGCGCAACAGTCCAACTGGACTGTTGCTACGGTTCTCAATAAACCTGAGTTTTTAGTACGTCATGACTTCCAAGCTGAAAAATTTGGACGTCAGTACACAAAATTTCGGAGTCATGCAGTAAGCCTACAAGAAAACTCAAGCAAAAACTTAACATATTAACTTTAATGCAAAATAATACGTGTCACTTCTGCACCACTGCCACATGCATGCCTTGGTTTTGAAAACAAGCAACATTCACTTCAAGCTCTATGCAAAAGGAAGGACATATTTTCTGGATTAAAAAAAACATTTATTGCAAACAAAGTGATAGAAAAAAATTCTGACGTCAATTCGCAGTTTATTATAAACAAATGGACATACTTAGAGGCAGTTTGATTTGGACGTTGTGACGTCCACGTTTTAAAATGTGGGCGTACGGGCTAAAATTTTTCGGCGTATTTACGTCCAAACGCCCGCTAATAAAAACCCCGAGCGTATAAAGCAACCAACCAGCATTGCCGTTGTCGACTTTTCTGCATTTTACTTTGTTATTTGTTTCTTTAAAAAAAGCTCAAATTTGTCCCCTAAAAAAGTGAATACAATTTTTGGATACATATTTTTGCAACAGACAAGCACTTCTATATAGACCTAGTGCATACGTGGTTGGGTTCATAAGAAAGTTGAACATAATTATTTATATTGCAGGGTAAACAAAAAATAAACTGTGCTACAAACAACAATGCAATGCTAAAAACTAACGATTGGCCAACTGTGGTGCAGTAAAAGTCTACTGCATGCAACCAAAAGCAAAAAAACTACCGATCACCGTGTTCCAGACAGACATAAAGATGTCAGATTTATTTTTACGACAACTTCGGCAAATGTAGCCCGCTTTCAATAACTTTTTCACTTTTGCATTTAATGACAAACTGCAACAGAGGAAGGAGCAAACGCTGTCTGCGGCTGTCAGTGCCACTGACATCTCGTATCAAATCTGTTTACACAACCACGCTATGTATACATATTGTTCAAACTTTTATCAGAAGCTTTCAATATATTACTTTTCAGAAAAAAATCGCATCACGTGGTAATTTTGCTTAGTATATAGTAACTTAAGTAAAAACACTGGTCCGGAAAATTATATGTCACATGCATTTACAAAGACTAAAACGTGTTCAGTCATGTCGGTCTATACGCGCCTTTGCAGTATTGTGTTCCTGCAAGCTCGTCGTTCTGATCGTCTACTGAGCGAGCACCCGCGCACTGGAGCAGTGCGTGATATGTCATCATGGATTGCAGACATTGCAAAGCACGCAGTGCAGTAAATACAGTTATCTGCGAATGCACTGGGCGATAACAGCCGGAAGTGATGCCACTTGTCAACATTTTTCATCTCGAGAAGCGCGGCATGTAAGTCATCCATACATGGCTTTCTTATAGTCGCAGTCCTAGAAATTGCAATGTACTATCGGTCTTCACTGATGTAGATACGGAACCATAACATTTATGACTATGACTAATTGACTATGACTATGACTAGGCCTACGACTTTACTGACCAATCATACCGGCATGCTGCTTATTGGCCGACCACACAAGCAGCGCTGTCAATCTTGCAATAGGTTACTTTTATGTGGTGTCGAAGTAAACACGTAGCCTACGTTAACGTTTTATCACAATTTATGATAATATATTATATTCTAAACAAACCTTAAAAACTTCATAAGTCCAGTTTTAATTTTTTTAGGTTTTTTTAAATTTGTTGTGAAATTCATTGCATATCATATTTTAATTCACACTTTAGTCGTGATTTTTGCGTTATGACTTTAATCACGTCATTATGTCGTTCACTTGTAAAAGAGTTGTAATTATGTGCACGGTCTTTATTGGACAAAAAACCTTTAAAAACCTAAATAACCTAAAAACACTGTAAAACTGAAAAAAATTCTTTAAAAACCTAAGTTTTTCCGGCCCTGCTGCTGCTGCTGCTGCATGACGATGCTGACGATGATGATGATGATGATGATCACGTTGCTGTGAGTTCTTGGTGATGCTACAATGGGCGCCAATAAACATTAGAAACATTGGACATGTCCTTTTGAACTCTTGAGCAAGGAACATTGATGACTTTGCTTCCGGACGTCCGGTGCGGTCCGGTGCGGTGTTTCGTCGGACCCAACATAGATACATTTTCAAGTCGTTTAAGACCAAGAATGAGCCGAAATCGTTTGTGGCTGCCTCAGACCCGGTTGGACAGATTTCTATTTTTTAGTTGGCTGGGATGGACTTAAGAGAATCTCATTCGCGCTGCAACTGTTTATTACCCAAATGTTGGATATACATGGATGTAGATTGACGCCAGTGCATGTTATCACGGCGGCGGAGAACATAAACAGAGAACGCGTGGCGGCAGTAACAAGACGACATCTGAATCTCAACGGACACACATACAGACAGACAGACGGGCAGCAGACAGCAGACTGTACAGTACGTGTATATCTACGACACTCGGCTTCGCGTCTGTCCATCTCATGTCGCTAGAACTACAGGCTTAATGCCGACGTCATTCACTTTGCTCTGATTCGTCTTTATTACACACTTTCGCACTGCGTCGCTCTTTTATGTCGTGATCTTCAACGTCGGCTGAGCCAAGTTTGAGAACTGTAAGTCTTGACATGATCTACGTATACGGCAGTACAAACAGCATAACGAACAAGTGTCAAACAGAAAGCATCACGACGCAATGATTACTTTAACTTATTCTCACGCGCATTTATATGAGTGTAGGTGATAAAAACACACACGTAGACATAATTCAGTCATATATTGACCGATTTTCAAAAATTATTTTACGCTTTGGCGAAAGAGTTTCGAAAGTCGATCAGTAATTTAGTTACGTGATTAATTCAATGGAAAACGATACCTAATTAAGTAAATGTTAGATATTAGATGTCCCAATGCACTGTGAACACAACATTACATTACCGAGATAGGCCGATTAGTGTGCAAAGTAACCAGTCGACAAAGCTCATTACATTGTCGTACGCACAAAAGCCTACACTGCAAAAACGTTGATCAATCAATCAATCAAATTTGTGTAACAAATTGCAACAAATTGCAATAATGCAGACATACAGTATTGCGCAGAAAATGCTAAACATTGTTCACATAAAGCACTTGAGCCTACAGTAACCTTCATGAAAGAGGCTAAACGATACACGCAAACACTAAAAAAACTCTGAAATAGTTAAGAAAATTGGGGAAAAATACCACGCCGAATAGCACGATTAAATCTTAACAGCAAACTAAAACCGACACCATATTTTGGAATCTAATTCCAAACGGTAGATGCGAACTTTTGTTTCGACAAACACGCACTCGCCACAAAGCTCAGCTCAACACACAGCGACAGATGTCACGGTGCGTGGTTGCATGCAATATTGTTGTTGTCGTGCGTCGTGGTATAATGACGTCAAAGTCGCAGGTGCGACGTGTTCGAGTCGATTCATTAACGCCACAGCACATGACGCCCGCTCGTGCTGCTGCTGCTGCGGACGCGCTTAATCCAGGTCGACGTCCACTCGTAATTACACTGCATGCGGCCGTGTCCTGGCCGCGGTCTACACGAAGAACTACAGCAGATGAGTGTTGACCAAATTCCACTCAGCTTTCTTTCGACTTGTTGTGCGCTTGCTGTGCAACATCATGCTGTATAACAAAATAAAGGTAAAGCTTATACGGGGTGTTCATCTCCCAGACGTTGGCCGTTGAGCCCATAGGTGCGTATAGACCACTGAGTCTGTGACGCGTGGCCAGTGTAACGCCAAACCTACATGTAGGCCTACGGTTACCTTCTAAGCCGCAGAGCGTCGCCGCCATTTGGTCAGTACCAAATTATACTGCTTGTGAATAGAGGCACACGAGTGTGAACGACTCGCCCAGGGTTGTTGCCTGGCAGTGCACCGGCCAAGAGTCAAACCAGCGACCTAGGCCAACACGCCATACATTGTGCGCTACCAATCTACACAACAATGCGTAGCCTACAAATCCACAAAAGTCGAAAGTTTACAGCAATCCACACAAGTTGTAGTGTTGTATCGCGGTACATGTCCGTACCAAACCGAAGGTCCGCAACAAATCCACAGCATGTTGAGAAGCTGTGCGACTTGTTTTTCAACAAATCCGCAAAAATCCGAGCAGTGGAGTTTGGCTGCAATTGTGATGTCGACGTCGATGTCGAGCGACTTAAGCTGCTGCAGTATGTACGTGTGTCGGACGGACGACGCTCAAGTCGCGTCCAATCACAGCCAGGTCGACGCCGTGTGACGTCTTGACCGTTGACATCACGCCGCACTTTTTGCCGTGATCCGCAGCCGGACTTGCAAATGAAGGCTGCGCCACGCACGTAGCACGCAGATACATCAACACAGACGGGCAGCGACAAACAGATAGAGACAGGCATGACGAAGGGAACTTGACGTCAAATACAAGTTTTGATTTCACTCCATGACACCTGATGACTAGTACTACATCTAGCATACAGTGGCAAGTATCATAATAAAGCAGCGAGTTTGCGTCGTAAAAATGCAGTAAACTGGAAGCAAGTACGTACAACAACAAGACTGTCAAGCCTTGCTCAAGGCTAAGTACTGCCCGCGGATAGCCGTAAAATTATGCACGCAAAAACACACACAAAGCCCACGTGACCCTTATCTTTGACATTTGACCTAGATATTTAGTAGGCTTCCATGTCGTAGAGTTTGTTGTGCAAACTTTTATCAAGCTAAGTGTGAGTTTTCAAGTTAACAGAGAAAAAAATCTTAGCGACGATGCTAAAAACAATACTACCGTCGCAGTAAAATGTGTCTCATTTAAAACACAGTCAAGTCTGTCCAATTAGGACTACTGACGACCGAACGCTGACAAACGACGACCAACATCAGTGCAGTAAGTTCTGCCTGTTGCTGCTACTACTGCTGCGACGCACGCATCATGTGCAGTGATGACGTAGTTTATCGTCCGAACAATCAATCGCATCACTGCCGTGACGTCACGCTCGCATGACGATAGCAGCAGCAGCAGCAGCCACAGGACACATTCAATTATCATCATTCCACTGAGACTCGTTAATTCCTCGCGGGAAATCAACAACGGGTCATGTGATGACTATATGCCATCATGTGCTATAGTAGACACGACACTACTGATAGGCTTTATACTCCACGTGCATGCAGACTATAGTATCTTCACTTCGATTATCACTTTATTCGCAAATGTACGAAAAGAAAAAAAACACGCAAATAACCACACACAACAAAATACAGACAGACGTGCATAAAATACATATTTAGAAAAAAAGACAGTCATTGCGATAATTTGGTTTTTAGCCATGTTGTTTCACTTTCTGAAATATCAAAGTTGAAATTAACTTCAGCCATAGCCCTATTGTCTTCCGTTCTTAATTTATGCTGTGGAGAGTATTCCACCAAAAAAACGAATTGGCAAGTTTATTTTCACTTTCTGGAATGGAGGTCAATTTTTAGAATAAAAAAGTCGGAGTCCGTGCGACAGCTGCAAAGCTTGTGTGATCAAAATTGTCTGAAATTATTTTTTGAAACAAAAATACTAAAATTCATTTGTTTTTCTTAATTCATTAATTAAAATGTGTTATATCGTTTACGTATTGCAGTAGTGATGTGTTAAATCTATTTGTTTTTTTATTCTTTCATGTAAAGTACACTTAATTGTAATTGCTGCAGTTATCTGCGAATAAACGTATCTATGGTACACAGTAGAACGAATTCTCAAAGGACAGGGATACAGCAATTTTAATGCCAAATCTGGTGGCACTCTTCGGTTTATATTTATAATGAAAGTAGTCTGAGAAATTACTGTCACAGCAAACTGGATGCATTTAAGATACAGTCAAAATAAGCATTGTCGACAATCGTGTTTATCCAGAAATTTCACTTTGATAAATTATAATCATGCAGTATGCTAGCTTAAATCGTTAATATGACTTACGTTGACAAAACTACGAGCAAGTACAAGTGCTATATTAACTACTGTAACAGCAGATAAGGAAGTAGAAGTAGTTATACTAGGGCCTACTGTATACTAGGGCCTACAATTATGTGGTAGTCTATGTGCATCACTGATATGCCATGGTATAATGCCTCACCTTGACAGTGGCAGAGTAGTCGACGTGAAGCTGCGAAGGCGATTGCGAGGAACTGATTTCAGTCTCGCACTGTTCCATCCTCTCAATCTGCGCCGACGTAACAGCGTCGCGCCAGATTTCTGTCTGTTACGTCACCGAAAATGACGTCATCGTCGCGACGCAGCTCGCCCGACATCACTGTGGGCAACAGTTTGTCAGAAGACGACACCGTGACGTCAGTGTAGGCCTACAGCGCTTCCGGTGGCTGCTGTCGCTGCAACAAGTCACGTGACCGAGCGGCGCATGCGCAGTCAGAGACTCGCTGCCAGTGAGTAGCTAGGCTACTCGCTGGCTACTCACTGAATTGAGCGAAACGCCGAGGAGGAGCTTGATTTGTGAGCTGCAGCGGTGACACCTAGCTAACCACGCGAAACTGAGGTCGCTCGATAGGATAACTACCAGTAGCCTGGTCGTAGTTCATTTCAGACAGTGACCGAGGCGGCAACACAGCATCTCTGCTTCCGTCGACGACGAACAAATCCAAGCAGAAACATTTATCTCGTTGCTGTTTGTTTACCGAGAAGCTATTGTTGTCTCTTCGCGCACCACATTACTCTCACTGTCTGTAAGGCGTCCAGAAATGTCTACCGGCAATTATTATGCAACTTCGCACGAGTGCAGTAAAGGCTATGTTGTTGCGTTTCAGTTGTAGAATTGTACTAGATTATTGCAATAAAAAATAAAACCTTCAAAATCTAATATATTTGAAAATTTGGAAATTTGACTCATTTATTTGAGCTTTTAAGTTTTTTTGAAACCTAAAAAAACTATAAGTTTTAAAAAGCATTTCCCGGTCGTGCGATTAGGCCTAATAGCCTACAGGCCACGATTGTTTCGACAACGATACCGGTACAGTCTATTGCAGAAATCGGTTGCAGTTGCAGAGACCGCGAGACCACGGTCTCGGTCTCGAGACTACGGTCTCGATCTCGAGTCCGAAAACTGTGGTCCTTTTTAGTCTCGAACTTGGTGTCATACGTTTGGTTTAGGCAGTCTGTGTGCTGTCATTATGTGCATGCACATTCCGTTTTTTAGGTTTCATCGTCTCAAGTTATCTCTCAAATTGATACTTCTCATAACAAAACCCGAAACTTTCTGGGTGAACTGCTAAAATGCGAATACTTACACATCGACCGCTGCAACTGTGTAAATATACGGTATAGTAACGTAACGGTTTCGTTATTGATCACTGTTAATGTCTGCCATGTTGGCCCACACCGATTTCTTCGTTTTGAGGTTCTGTTTTTTCGCATTCATGACTATAATTTTTTTTACGCGCAACAGCTAGCTGAGCTATAGCGCGTAAGGCGTATTAGCTACGGTATAATGGTGTCCGTCCGGGTGTACGGACACTAGTCTTCATCACGCGACAGTTAATCACTGCGTAACCAGACATTTAATCACGCAACAATCACCGACATCATTTTTAACAATTATCACATTACATAATCACAGTTACACATATAAATACTATAAAAACATAAAGGTCCACGAACACGTTAACAACTTGACATAATCAATTGCTTTGGGACAGAAAGTCTTGGCATTTGTCTTTATTAACTGCGTCACGTCTTATACATGTAAGTGACAGAAAATTGTGGTCAGCAATTCTTTGTAGCAATGACGAACGTTGCATTTGAAAATCTTTTTCGATCCCTTGCACGAAAGTTCACAATGTTGGATGGTGATACCGAAAAAGTGCCTGTAGACTAAAATGCCAACCTTCAACTGCATTTGTTGTTTTTGCAATGCCCGCTCCTCCACTTAATAATGGTTTTACGTTTCCGTGGAAAACATGGCTCAGATGGCTGAACCACAAAGTTCACCATGTCCTGGTCATCGCCTGTCTCTATAGACATGTTCAAAAATGCACAATCGATCACAGGTCAATGATTAACTGTCGCGTGATTCGGGTGATTAAGTGTCACCAAACCGTCTGTCCGTCCGTCTTGGTGTCTGTCATGTCCCGGTACCAATCCAAGCATAGGTGAGATAGAGACTCGGAGTTTTCGCTATAGCTTTAAAGTCTTTAGTATTTTGTGACAAAATTTAGTGCCACTGGGTGAAGGGGTTTCCTTCGAACTAGAGCGTGAAAGGAGGCACCCCTAAACGCTATTTTAGGCCTACCGCTATTTGCTCATCTAGCTCGAAAATGGTTGCAGATAGGCACAAACATGATGTTTACCATAACAAGCACTGATGACGAGCTTTTTAAAATTTATTAACATCAGTGACCTTAAATGACTTTGAACCCCCCAAATAGGAAGTTGTTAGTGCATTTTTCGCGATTTTCGGCTGCAGCAAATACTTTTACAGTGAATTGCATCGAAATAAATGGTGATCGATAGACCAAGCCAACCTGCATATAAAATTTTTAGCATTAAACGTAAACTTTAGCAGTTTAAGTTTCGACCCCCTAGGGCCTACGTTAAAGGAGGCCTGCGCACGCGGATGTCAAAAAGGGCACTCTTTAATAAGTGGTTATTTTACTGCTACTGGCTCGTCTACAGCGTGAAAACGGTCCCAGATAGGCATAGACATGCTGCTTATCATAACAAGCACTGGTGAACTGCTTTTAATGGTATCAACATCAATGACCTTGAATGACCTTAAACTTTACAAAAAGGGTTTTTAGTGATTTTGCGATTTTTCGCTGCAAAGTACACTACAAGAGTGAATTGTGACAACGTAGACGTAGATAAACCAAAGCAACCGGCGAACAGTAAATGCTATAGGCTCTCGCGCGTCTCATGAGCATTAGCTCAATTTCTTGTTTTTCACTTGCAACGTGCAGCTATACTGCCCCTGCCACATCATTTAGTTACTATATAATTATAGACTACAGTCGTTGCAGCGATTACGCAAACTTCAGCTGATTACATTACAACCGTCGATGTCAAACGAATTAACAGACATTTTGTCTCCCATTGATTAAAGCAAATGGCATTGCAACAAACAGCGCACGTAAGTTAGAGGTGTGGCTGCAGCAATTACGGAGACGATTGCACCATAGGCTATTATGTTTATCGCCGAAAAAGGCCTAAGTAAGCCTATTTATGGTAAACTTATCTACTTTTATTCAATTACGAACACAGTATTTATTGAGTCACAAATTAACAACAAATGAAATCCGTGCTTTTCGCCGATAACTCGACTATCAAACATGAAAAAAATAAATACCAAATTAGACTAGATTAAATTAAACAGTGTAAACGACAATAGACCCGTCTCCCAAAAATGAGAATAAATAACGAACTTGATGTTACGTTAACTGGTCGATCGATTGCTGCCGGTAAAATCATAAAAGAACATCACATGTATACGGCCACATTATCCTCACTGGTCACCGATGCAGTGGCAGACCATAGTTTTCATTCAATAATTATTACTACCAGCGATAGTAGTTCCTCAGCCAAATACAAAGTTATCGCTCTTGATGAGTCGGTACAACGGATACAGAATTGAAAGGATGAGCACACACTACTTTGCTGTAGCTGCCAATAGTTGGGCGGATTGCTTACTAGTAGGCCGCATTGATCCACTAATAAATGTACAAAACATTAGTTTATACACTTGTTAACGGCAACATTTAAGGACTTGCACATCGAAAACAGCAAAAATTGCAAAAGGTGATATTGCCCGCATCACACTGACTGTGTGTCAATGTGCTGCTGAATAATATCACCTTTTGTAATTTTTGCTGTTTTCGATGTGCAAGTCCTTAAATGTTGCCGTTAACAAGTGTATAA
>Ga0209367_1003746_pt1 | contig 20788 bp, 10 predicted proteins | sample WorMetLIZISLAND2_FD_187412 | JGI IMG/M metagenome (GOLD analysis project Ga0209367, IMG submission 187412) | Marine gutless worms symbiont microbial communities from Max Planck institute for Marine Microbiology, Germany - Olavius geniculatus... ...
ATGCCATAGAAGTCACTGTCTATAGGTTCGTTCTCCGCGACCCGGTGACATCGGAACACGAAGTAAACTCGTCGTCGCTTCAGTTCAGAGCATTGAGTGCCGCGTTCGCTAGATGGCGCGAAGGTCGCGTCGCGTTGCGTGCTCACCGCCAATACACTACTGTCGCGTCGGTCGGCAGTCGTCTGGCGAACTCGCCTAATGCGTTCTGGTGGCAAATTGCCGTCCGATGACGTCACAATATGATTGGTCAGTCGTCTGTGCGCCGAGTCCTGGATGATGATCAGCATGCTGCGCGTGACGTTACCATTACGAGTAGAGGAATCAACGTTTCATGCACGCACTAGTCTATACTGAGCTAGGCTACTGCTGCTGATGATGATGGTGATGACGCTTACAATGATACTGGTTAGCGTCTCGTAAGCACCATCATAAACATTCAATTTAAATACGTACATACGACAGCGCAAAAGAAACTTCAGAAGCGATCAGAGATCTCAGACCTTCGCCGAGAACGGTACTGCCAACTGGCGAACGCAAAAAAAGATAGTTAATTTACGCCCAATCTCCTAATGTACACAGGTGCTGCTGGTATTCGTGAATGCGGTTTCTTTTTATTGGAATTTGATATTGTTTTGAGATACTATTTGTATTTGTACTGGCTGCAGTTTTTTTCCTTTTTATTTTATCTACAAATATTTTATGTTGCCGTATAGGCCTACTCAATGTAGGATTTTTGATAATAAATGTATAAAAAAAATCCGAAATGAACCAGAATTTAATTGAACGAATTTGGATCGACACCAAAACCAAATCGCTTCTTTTCCGAGGCACGTCCTGCTCGTCTAAGAATTTCATCGAAATTGGTAGTTCATAATTATAACTCCGTGAGTTATCTTTAATACAGACCGACTGACTGACAGCACCGTTGCAATAGGCATCCCGCTGTCTCTTCGGAGGGCGGGACGCCTAACAAGAGCTGAGAGCATTCATTGTTCACAGCAGTCGACGCTCGCGAAGAGAGTTATTGTATATGGGAAGTTTTGCAACGGCGAAGAAGTGTCAATATTTATGTGGTCCACTAGTGTCATAGCGGTAATTGCGAACACAATGGCGTAAAATTTATTGCTTTTTGCGCCGAATTCTGGGCAGAATTTTTTTCGTCGTCGACGGTACACGTATGGCGCGTTGGCGACTTGGGTTGTACATCAGTTCGAAGGAATCATATTATCAGTCGGCTTAAAGGTCATGCAGGCGGCCAAAACGGCACTGTTTTCTGGCGAGATGTTAATATTTTAACGAATCTTCCGCGAATGCCATCTGCCGAGTGAGCTAGTCTTGGCCGGCAACAGTGATTAATCACGGCCCATGACGACTGGTCCGGTTTTTCTTCCGCTCGCGAAATAAGATGAGATTATTTATTGAAACGCGCAACCGACGACTGTTAAAATGACCGTCAGTGGATAGCACGTAAGGAAAGTATTGTCACGAATGTACATGTAAGAAACTACAAAAAAGGGGCTACAAATGCAGGGGCCTACGTCATTGTGCAATCCGTTACTTTTTGTACAGAAAGTGACATAGGAAATTATGCGAAGAAATTATAACACACTTCTTTAAAATGCATGTCTTAAGTAATCTCGTCCACGTGTTTGTTTTAAATTTTCTACGCTATACATTGCTGCTAGAAGCTAACAAAATCGGACGACATCTGACAAAGATATCACAAGATAAAAAGGTGAACTTTTTGAGACACAGTGTATTTGACATGTTAGTTTAAATTGATACAGCATCTGTTTTAGTTTATAATAAACCTGCTGCCAAAGGAGTTACTTTTTGTTAATTTTTTTACGACAGCGGTTGGATATAAGCTTAACTGTGAGTTATGCTGTTGGAATTTTATGTAAACTAAAACGTATCTTGTACCATCAACTTCTGTGCAGTGCGTAAAAAGTACAGTAAATCTAATTTATATCGATACGACTTAAATGCTATTTTCGAGATAAAATGAATAGAAAAATGTAAAATTTCATCAGGCATACAGCATGATTTTGCTGTCCGTATATGCTGTTGTTATTGGTTTGTAATTGATCTTGCATCACAATTCTGCAGAGACATAACGTACAAATTCTATCACACCAATTGATACTCATTTATTTATTTATTTATTTCAATTCATCAACCAGCACATATTGTATATAAATGTATAACATTTGACAAACAATGGTCGAATGGCCAACACAGGGTTGTGCAGCCAAAAAAAACAGTGCTGTTTATACATTACAGCTGTAATATTTTACTCGAATCTGAAATTGCGCTACTTAGTTCTTGAAGCAAAATCGCGTTGTCATCATTATAGTGCTCGTGCATTAACACACAGAAGGGACTTATAGAAACGCTTAGGCTGTGTCAGACAGATCCATTTCTGTACACGATTACGAGCAATACCATTATCAGAGTACGATAAATGGCACTCTGCTGTTTCAGTGGCCAATTATCCATCCGCACGCCCGCGTCTTTGCCGTCGTCGCAATAGCGCGCGGAATGCTTTCTGCTAGCTGCGTGCATCATAAGTTATTCAGATGCTATCTCGCTCGCTTTCGCCGACGCTTCGCTTTTGACATACACGACTGCCAAAGCTGTTTGTTTTTCGTCTTGTGTGAAATATCGTCCTATAGTCGACGATGCTGTGCAAGCGAGAAGGTCACGAAGCGCCATTAGTTTTCACTTCGTCGCCAGAAGCAGCAACCAGCCACCGCAAAAGAACTTTTAACGCTCGACTGGCCGAGCAATAAATGCGAATCGTTAGAATAGAAAAACAGCAATTTATCACATCCGTCGTACGTATCGTGAATACGTATGCCGTAGATAGACACGAAAATACACAGCAGCAGTAGACGACCGGTGTTTTTGCTGACTTCTTTTTCAAAAGATGTTTCAAACGCGCTTTTTAGGCCTACTTTTTGCTTTTAAGAAAAGATAAGATTTAAGCGAAATTCAGTGCCTACATTAAATTATCTATTCTGGTTTGCGAATTTGTGACGTACGTTTTGAAAATATGTAGAAGTTTATGAATTTAACAATTTTTTGGTTATTTAAAATTTGTTTCTGCACATCTTTATAAACAACGCTTTTAAAATACGTTAGCATTTACTAAAATTCGTCGCGTTCGCATGCTTAGTCTTAGCCTATACAACATTATCTAATCTTTGTTGACACCGAGTGCAAAGCTTTAACAAAATGCATAGAGGGCACTGGGGGCACGTGCTTTCCTAGGAGCCTACTCAGTTACTTAAAATAGTGCCAAAATGCATCAAAACACGCCATTCTCACACCAAAAATCTGAAAATTTTCAGAGGATGGGACACAGCCCTTTTCCCAGACTTCTTCCTCGTGGGGAGGGAACACCCCTGCGCATACCCCACTCCTCAAGTGCCCCCACTACAACTAAATCCTCGCTACGCCACTGCCTGAGACGGAAAATAGCCTACGTGGAAAATAACGAGTATCGGCGATCGTCACGAAGTTATCGTGACATGCTTGGGTGGACGTTTTTCCTGGACACACTGGCATTGCAGTCTCTCTGTTGCACCACTCCGTGTTTTTCATCAAGTCGCGTGACCGAGTGTCACTCATCTGTGATAGCTGCTGCCGCTGATGGGTCATTGAGTTGATATGAATGTCCTTCAGTCTGTCCGGCTGTCCTTGTGTTGCGTGCTATACAATAACGCCCAAAGTTGTCCCTAACCAAGTCGGGTTAAAAACGTTTTTTTTCAATATATATTCGTTTAATAAACCAAGCACATAACAGACGTATATGCAGAAGTAACTTCACTAATACCAGTACCAATGACATGAAAATAAAATCAACGTGTATCATATCGTCTTTTATTCTGGCAACGTTAAAAGGTGTGCTGATGTTTTCTTTATTTAGGAAAATTTTGTTTAGTTTTTTTCACAAATTTAGATGAAAACATTGATTTTTTCCCGCGCCTGAAGTAACAATTTCTGTAAATTTGGTTTTGCATTGTCGTGTGACTTATGAGAGTTTTTGGGCTAAAAGATTTAGAAGGTTTTCGATTTTATTGCGTATACTTAGGTTCTAACTGTAACAGTTCGTTCAGCTTACACACTTCAGGCTGTAGGAATACGACCTTGACCACCATGGCCCCGTGAGTCCATTAGCTCGCTGTATAAATTGATCGGGCTGTAATATATAAATAGCCTGCTTCTCTTCGAGTCCGTTAAGTAAGCCAGCTCTTCACTGCGTACATGTCAATGCCGTCTCATTGGACATGACAGCACATGTCTCCGGGGACTTTACTCTGCCGCCGGCTGCTGATGCTGCTGCTGCTGCTGCTGAGCCGGTGTCAGTCCAACTAAATCGAATGACGTCATTTGGAGTTGCCCGCTGATGACGTCAGAGTCTTCGTTTCTTCTCCTTCCCCGCGCACTTGCTAGAGATTCGCGTCTTTACTTGACATAAAGTGAAGCAGCGGCGTACATAGGGCCTAGGCTACACAGCAAGAAGCATGGCCCGGATTTAGTTAGGAACGAGCAGCAACGCAGTTGCCCCGGGGGTTTCCAGTCTGCAATCAGAGACCCTCCACGTAGGCCAACTTGATGAAAAAAGTAACGATCGGCCACATTTTAATTCTTTAAAAATGTTCTTAGAAATTTCACACATACCACTTGGTGTACATGAATTTTATGATTTTACTTACGTAGTGCATTTTTTGTTATAATATCGCTCTGCATTTTAGTTTTAATGGGCAGTTTTAAGTGCCATTCAGGCCTTGCTGATTTAATGAGCACAATGTTATATCGACTTGTACAATTCTACCAAACTTGTACTGTGTGCTGCATGTATATGTTTTGTGCTTGCGTGTTCTTGACGTTGAAATAAATTAATGAATAAGTCAGTCGCAAAATAGGCCAAAAGTGTTTATGGTACAAAACATTGCAGAGAAGTTTACGCTGCATAAAATCTACAGCAAAGTTTATGCAAATATTTAGCTACAATTTTTAGCTTCTGGAATTCGTCCAAGACTTCTGTCAGAACCACACACAAACTTAAGCCTGTAAACTTAATCACAATATTACCATACTCGAGTTTTTCTTGATTGACAGACGTAAGGCCGTAGAGTCAGTGTGTTTGGTGATCCATATTGTTGAAAAAAAGATATAGAACTGCAGCTGTTCAACGCGTGCATGAAAAATCCCACGAGAAATTGCATCTGCATATGCTTGCTATGTGAAAGCATTGATTCGACCAGAATAAGTCGGCATAGGAGACAGAGCATACAATATGCGCGGCACGACAGTTTCTCTGAAGACACTGATTCTCACTTGCAACATAGTCAAATGAAAGTGTTGCCTTAAGGCGTTGGTTTGTGATCTGTACCTGACTGTTTTTCAATATTTCAGTTTTAAGCTAGATTGCGAAAACTTTTAAGTATTTGTCGACATATACCGGAAATCGTATAGAATTTACGTAGATCAAGCAGTCGGACAGTTTCGGCAACGTCGATCATTGCAGTAAGTTGTGATGATGATGTTAAACACTATGCTGAAATGTTCGACGTGACCGTCCTCACTGCAACGTTTCCCGAACTTTACGAGCAACTTGAAGCATAACTGTTTAAATTTTTATGCGCCATTTTCTACAGCATCTGTATTTCTGTTGTGTTCGCCAGGTAGCATTTCTATCCTTGTCTGATTTTAGCAAAGGTTTGAGATCTCTGATCGTTTTCTGTGTTCTTATGTGTTCGTTGCACAGATGCGATGGATCGGCTGACGTTCGGAGAGCGAATATTCCGTGGCTCGATTGCAGAATCAGCGGCAAGCGGTGATGAGGTTCTCCTTAACATTCCTCTTTCACTGGCCAACAGAGAGGGTCTTGTCGGAGGTAGGTGGTCTACACAAGCGCGCATATTTTACTTACTTGACTCGTAAGACTCGTATCGTTACAAATAGGACGTGGCAAGCTGTTTAGTAAACCCAAACCACGCTACTTTTACTCCGAAAATATTAATAGTTTGTCTCGGAGCTTAAGTCTCGAATTTGAGCAAAGTTCACGGTAACATGCATTTTAAATTTTTTTTGACATTTGTACTTTAAATTTTTGAACATGTAGTCAACAGGCTATATGTAATATCTATGTTTTATATAAGCAATATTCGCGTAATTTCGTAGATTGAAATACGATCAAAAATAGTAACAGCCGGTATTTGGTTAAAAAAAAACTTTATTCTAGGTCGCGTCTGTCGTTGGCGTGTGCAACACGCCCTCTGGACGAATATTGTCTTTTTGCTTGCGAGTATGGAAACTCGTCACGAGCAGTATTAACTGTATTCATGTGATGGAAAGCGTGCCGCGCGACAGCAGGTCTGTCGCTGAGTTATTCATACGGCGTGCGTGGCGCTGCTTAATTATCTCGCCAGCTCGTCATCCATCAGCGATGACGCTGCCGACAATTGTGAGTGACGTGATATGTCACGCGCATACAGGCGCCCAATTCTGGAGATTACTGTGGGGAGGGACGACCGCGTCTTTCCGTCTTTACTTTTTTCTTTCTGTTTTATCCTTCTCGTTTTAATACTCTTTTTTCCGTTTCATTCAGCTGAGTATACGGTCCGGGGATTGCCGTAAGCTTTTCCAGCCCTGTTTATCTTTGTCATTTGTAGGATGGTGCGTCTTATTTTTACGGTTCGTTTTAGATGCATAAAGTAGCACTTTGCAGTAATGGTAAACCATACACCAAGATGCAGAAGTTGGGTAATTCGACGGTTTCATAGATCTTTTTGAGCATAAATGACTAGCGCATTAAAAATTCATTTCAACGTTGTGTGCTATATGAATTCACGTTTTATTTACTTTACTTTTTTACTTACTTACTTTATAAATCAAACGTCTGTAGAGGCGTCGCTTCCATAAGCTTTCAGCCATGAGAGCGACACCCAATCACTGCACAGGCCTCGTAAAGTCGGCAACTGTGCCCCAGGGTCACGTCATGTGGCAGAATGGAAAGAAGCAAGCGCATAGCATAACGACATAGCAGTTATGACGTGCTATCGGAAGATATTTTTTATTCATTTTATTTATGCGCTTACTTATTCCGTAATAATCATACTGCGATCGTCGAGACGTAGTGCCACAAGTCACAGTATTATTGCACGTTTTTTAAAAGTTTTTTTTCCAAGTCGATACGCAGAATGCCACATTTTGTGGCTCGTTGGTAGTCAGACGGCAATGAGTATATCTATATTTGATTGAAATCGGTTGCACGATATCAGGGTTTTGCTGAATATATGTAGGCCTATTTCTGCTCCTCTTGCGCTTTTCATTTCACACAGCTTCGGAACTTATTGTGCATATTGCCATTGGTGGATTACGGATTACGTCTTTCTCCATCCAGCTGTGTTTCTTCTTCTGTATCTGAAACCTACTGTCCACATTTTATTTTTAATTTCAGCACCTTATGCCCTCTTTGCTTTGTGATTTTGTTTTGTCTATCATAGTGCCTGCTGCTTGTTTGAATGTACTTTTCTAATTTTTTATCAGCTTGTTTATTTGTTTTTTTTTTAATTTTTGTACATCACAAGTACTACATTGACATGAATTTGTTCAGTCAGCTAGTCAGTCAATCGATTTGTAAATTTATAAAGCGCTACTTTAACAAAGTTCTCAGATCTCTATTACGAGTAGAGACACGATCAAAAAGTCACGTCTAAACCACCATGTTTTACGGTCTATAGTTTAAAGCATTGTCTGCAGTTCTGATGTCGTTTTTGGCGGTATAATAGATGAAGTATGCGGGTACACGGTGTACAAATGGAGGTCCGAGCTGCCGTTCAAAATCATTCTGTTCGACCGTCGGACCGGAGACGCAAAGATCGTGCTCGCTGAAGGCGCTCGACTGGACTATGAGATGAAACGTAAATACAGCTTCGACGTCGCTGCCTACGACTGCCAGACTGGAAACCACGCTCCTAGGTGAACTACAATAGGCCTACGTGCTGCTATTATCCTCTCGTACAGACTTAAGTCTAAATTTATTTTTTTGATCTTCTATAGGCATGTTGGAGGACAAGTTCTATGTCACGATGTTACGGATTTGTTGTAAATTTTCGATGTTTTGTATTTTAGTTGCACAGAATATCGAAGGCAGAATGGCAAAACATCGTATCTACGGTTAACGTAGGCAAAACGCCTTAACGAAAAACTACAGAGTTTTTCATAGTGCTACTTAAAATTAATGTTTATGTCATTACAAATTTAAATATAGCAAACAAATCTGGGTGTTATTTATTAACAAACTTTTCAAGAATACTGAAAGAACTGGCGAAAAGTCTGAAAAAGTTTTTTTTTTTCAATTTTCTTGAAATGTCGTCGACAACAGGACATGTGTCGTCAGACAGACCTGCAGCAGCTGTGGTAACAGATGCTTTGCTGCTGCAGGTCCTAGGCTGTGGAACAGTCTGCCAGCTTATCTGAGACAAACTGACATTAACTTTGAACAGTTGAAACGGCAGTTAGACATTTTGTTCGGGCGTTGAGAGCGCGGCGCATTGTGGCTATTGTTAAATGCGCCTTCTAAATAATCTGACTTACTTGCTTACTTACTTACATCACAAGTACTACATAGGACGTTTTGCAATTCTATCCTCGATATGAGTCTGTCGGGCACATTGTTGTAAACAAACCCATAACAAATCAAAGTCAACGTCGTTAACGTCATTTTAATTTGCCGAATTCGGTACAAACAACTATATGTAGTCTATGGCAGAAACTTTTTTTACACCTGTCTAAATTTTTGTGAGTAATTATTGCTCGGGAAACAGAGAGTACGTTTAACGTTCTTTGGCTGGTTTGTCGTCGGTGCGTCATAGAGAGCGGGTGAACATTTACGTGGACGACGTGAACGAATTCTCGCCGGTCTGGAACGAGCAGAAGTACACGGCAAGCGTCGACGAGGGAACTCAACACAAGGACGTCATCCAAGTGGCTGCTAGCGATGCTGACGGATCACCGGCCATGTCGAAGATCTGCCAGTACCACGTCGTCACTCCTGGCGTGCCCTTCGAAGTCGACGAACTCGGTAAATATTTGTTCGAATTCTACTATTTCAGTTTGCTGTGGGCCTTTTGTACAGCTTGTTGCATACATGTTTTACAACAAATTCCATTCGTAACAAATTCAAGCAGGTAGCCTAGATGACGTAAACTAACGATTAGTAGCATACATGTACATGTAGGCCTATGTAAAAGCAGCCTGTTGAGGTGTTGTGAGTTTTAAAACACAGTTTATCAGGAGTTAATATACCAATCGTTATATTGCTCTGTAATGGTTACTTGCAATCGTTGAGGAACTATCGGCGTCCCTGTACTAAAGGAATAAATTTACTAGCTACTCGTCTTACAATTTTTTTTGTTTTTTTTTTATCTCTGATATCCTAATGGGCGCTTCGAGGACGCTTAGATTACTGCAGCGCTTTTTTTCGTGGTTTGCAGGCTCGGCTGATATCCATATGAAACGGCCACAATTAGCGCATACAGAGCCGGTCATTTATTGTAACGGGATCGTCGCCGTCGCTGCATGGCACATCTCGCCGGCTATCCCAGCACTCACGTACAAACCCTCGAGTGACCGTACATCAGCCGATCTATGGACCGCTCTCTTTGTATTCGCGGCCGCGCCGTCGCTTTTCCTATTATATACAACCGTTCTATACGCAAGCGTCCCTTCGGGTTCGTGCAGCAAGGCGGCAAACTCTCTATACCCTTCGACTGGCAAGAGTCTAGACGTCGTCAATCGGACATCGGCGTTTTGCCGTAAACGACTCACTTACATCTGGCTGTGTCGGCCAATCGCCGGTTATGGTCTACATGCACGTGGCCTGCAGTGCTTTAGAAAAAGAAGTGGCGGTAAGAATATAGTGTCAGTCGAGGCTTCGTAGAAGGTAGATGGGAAGGGGCATCCCACAATGAGGTTATACGTCATTAAGATATTATTGGTGTCGTGTCCCATCAAGCGTGTGTGGAGGAGCATCGTAAGGAGCGGCAGGAGCAACTGGCGTGCCAATTTGCATCAGGTTAGGGTTAGGGTTGCGCATAGCGATGTATAGGCCAGTTAGGCGGACAACCGCAGTATATGTCGGCATTGGTTGTATGACTCACTGCAGACAGGTAAATCATCTCGGTATATAGCCAAGTAACCAACATCAAGGTCAACTGAGCACAACTCATCTTTCCATCCCTACGTGATAGGTAAATCGAGCAGCAGCGTGGATGGCTAAGATTAAGGCGGGGCGCGTTCGTCTGTGTCGGATGGCAGCTAACATGCACTATGCGATCCCATATGGGCCGGATATCCGGGATATGGTAGGTGTCGTCTTGTAATTTCGTGATGGGTTTTCTATTATCGGTAAGAGCTATATCATCTTTACCTTTACGCGTATTTTTATTTATTTTTTTCTGCATTTTTTCACTTTTCACGCAGCTTAACGGGGTGTTTATACGATCCAGCAAACGTCCAGCAAATGTATTCAAAATACACGTGTTAATGCTGGACGTTTGCTGGATCGTGTAAACACCATAATAAGTCTCACATTGGCGTAAGTGATTGCCCGGTCGTTAATCGAGAAGCACTGAGAGTGGATGGCACGCAGGGTGGATGCCCGGCCGTACAATGTCTAATGAACTTCTCACTTTTTCCGAGACTTTGATATGAATCTGGAAATTTAACGCTCGAGACGACGAACCTGTCTCACAGGTAGACCACTAATAACTACAACACTGAGACTGAGGATCTCACTTTCTAAGACTTCTCTGAGCAAGCTTAGGCCTACAGTCAATGCTCGAGACGACTAACTTCGATCTCATAATTATTTGACTGAGGGTGAACAACAACGGCAGCAGTGGGAAAGTGGACTGTAAGTGGATGGTCGACCGTACGGTGCCTGTCTGTCGGCGGCACGTCATCTTCAGCCGTCCGTCTGTCCACCGCTGACGAATCAATTATTAACTGCATACATTTCCATAAATCGCGATTAGCGTCTGCGTCCGTCGCCGAAATCCGCGGGCGCCGGCGGAAGAAAAAAGTCGCTGTCCCGTCAGTTGCGCCGCCGCCCGCCGCCGCCGGTCGGCATCGCAATAAACTGGCCTTGTGTGATAATCCTCGACTTTATCATGCAGCTGCCGTGGCTGACCCGTCACTCTTCTCCCCCTCGTGTCACGGCACATCACTGGACATCACTGGACATCGCTGGACAGCGGCGTGAAGGCACGGTCGTAAGACTGTGACACTGCGATCACGAACAGAACGGTGGCGTTGTGGCGGAGGGGAGGGCGGGACAACTCCCTTTCCCTAAATTTCAAGCCGTGGAAAAAATATTCTTAAACACAAAATGTGGGACTAAAAATCTCCAGTTTTGAAAACATTTACGAGCACAAATAAAGTTCTAAGCTATGTGGGTAATTAGCAGCTGAAACAGAGCCGCGCTCGGCAGGCGGTCGGTGGGTTAAGAGCCAAAATTAAATATGTACACTAGAAACGTCTGCATCCGAAAAGAGTTGTCACATTCGATGGTGACTAAAACGATAGGGGAAAGAGACTGAAGTATCTGGGTAGTTTGCGTGCATCGTAAGCCCAATTATTTAAACACAGCTGATCAGGGTTTTGAAAAACAGAGTGATCTAGCATCGCATGGTCGCTCGCTAGTGTCTTCAACGACGGCACGGAACCCTGGCTAGAAGCACTCAAGAGATCTTTAACCTTCGTGCTGCCACATAGCCAGTACAAAGGATCCAATAATAGTTATTGTTGTGCTAAGTTTTTGCCTTAATCTTTTCAGAAATTGAATGTAAAAATTTGTTTTTAAAACTCATGGATCTGAATCCGTATTTTGAAACTTTGGCTTTAGATTCAGGGGTTTTGCATCGCCACCAAAACCTTTTTGGGCCGGTTTAACCTCTGTCTGTATAAAAATTTTATCAGAATCCCAATTACTATTACAGTATTACCGGTACTATGTATTTCGCGTACCTTATGGGCAGAGATGTGTGTCAATAGGATATGTTCGCAACACGGAGCCTCTGGATGCGCGTAAGGTTGACTTCTACAGTTTTCAAGTTCAGGCGGAAGATTGCGGAGGTCGAGTGTCTCAAGACGCAACTGTCCACGTACAAGTCAACCCGATATGCAGACGTGGACTAACAGGTCTCGTTTACGTATACCTACTTTCAGACGTGTCGCTTACTGTCAATGTAAAATCCCGTAAATGTGTGCGTTTATTCAAATGTACGTAGCGTTTTGATGTCAGCAGCGATTTTTAACGTTTTTGATTTGCTCGTGACACGTAAATGCTGTTGGATCAATTTTATTTTATTTTATTTTTTATTGAATTATTCATTTACTATTTTTAATTATTTTGTTTTTATTTATTTATTTAGTAATTTATTTTTGTTATTCATTTTTAGCGCTCAAAGTACTTAATTTGTAGGGCTAAAAAGTCATGTCTGAAATAGTCACGGTGCGGAGTTAGAAACTGGCAACATGTCTGCCAGGCAGACCGCGTTAAGTCGTTGGACGGCGGCAGGAACAGGCTTTGAAATAAAAACGTGGCTTTTCGTGGGTCAGTCGTTGCAGTTAAACGCCTTCCGATTTGTATTAAGAACTTGTGAGCACTGATACTCATAATTTATTCATTCGTGCATTCACTTGTTCATTGATGCAGGTGTGAACGACGTAGAAGTGAGGAACGGTGGGCCACGTGTTCTGATGCCAAACGCAGAACTAGGCGTTTGTGACGTCAGCTGCAAGCCGGAGCGCGTCTCCGTGACGTCACGGCTGCAGACGTCGCTGATTGGTCGAGGCTGCGATCGTCAACAGCTGCCGTTGCGAGAACATCGTCAGCTCTGCGGTACGTAGGCCTATCACTTATGGGGTGTTTACACGATCCAGCAAACGTTCAGCAAACTTCCAGCAGATGTATTGTAAATACACGTGCTAATGCTGGACGTTTGCGGGACGTTTGCTGGATCGTGTAAACACCCTATTATATTGCCTACACAGAGTGTTCCAATACAAAAGAAACGTTTAATCTTTTTAGTTATCTCATTCGTTGTAATTTTCACGCAATGAGAGCTCTAACGGAATACGCGATACGAATTCGCGTTTTACTTGCTTACTTTTTTTTACTTCCTGACTTAAAATGCAACTCTTGGTGCTTTAATGTTGCAAACCAGTGGATTAAGATTATTAAATTAAATTGCAGTGAATATAGATAAAGATGTAAATTGACAAGTAGCTGGTGGTGTAATGTAATTATTATTCTGCTGTGGGTGACGTCATTAGGTGCCTCACGTGACTACGTCAATCTGCTTCCGGATCCGGCGGGCGACAACGCGTGGACGACCTACTTGCCGACCGTCGAGGACATTGGTGATGATCCTGTCTTCGCGTTCGACGGCCAGACGACGGCGGTCGAGGTACCACCTGATGTGGTCGATCCTGACGCGCTGGGTACCAGCTTCACAATATCGACCTGGATGAAACATGAGCGCCAGGAGAACGAAGGCAAGCAGCAGATCGTCTGCGCGGCTGACGGCGAAGGTACACAAACTTGTATTTACATTTCACCGCTCGCACTCCACGTACGTGGACAAAATTGACTATAACTCAGCCTCCGTGAAAGATAATTGCGCGCTGTTTGCACCTACCGTCTATTTTCGGGCCCCGGCTGGATCGTGTAAACACCCCTGGCTATACTGACGTCATAGTCACTATGACGTCACGCCACTGCGCGCACACGCAGACAGAACGATGGACTAAAATTCAGACATGCCTAGAGGTGTTTTCTACCATGGGCATTAGCATTCACTGCAATATACGTGGTGTCAGCACGGACTGGTGTACTACATTGTTTCGGCTTGCGACTTCTGTTTTTGTATTTTTATTTCAAGTATTTAGAATGGCTAGTTTTTGTAAGGACAAGTCTGGAATTCAACACGCGATAATATCGCCCCAAAACCATTTTTGCTGTTTTTGAGTTTTGACTCATATCGCCCTTACTTTGTGAACTGTTGAATTTTTTTGCTCTGATCTCAGTAATCGCGTAAATGGTAAACTGGCGGTAAGCTATACCAATGAAACGTAGGCTTACCGATAACTAATAAACGTGACATAACTGACATTAACAAATTTGTACAACTTATTGAACTGTTTTTGTGTAATTTTTGTCGTCATGTTCGCCGTATTAATTTCATCATAGTCACTTGTGCGTTAGCGGTTATTTTTTGCAACATTTATAATATACACAGCATTACAACATCGTTATTTATTTACAAGCACAAAAGACGCCAAAGTCCTATGTCATATAAAAACAACATTAAAATAGTATCAAACTTAGTAAAAATATTAAACATAAATTAGCTCAACAAAAAAATTGAACTACAAACCTATTGTATGATTTTGTTAAATACGTTTTGGTAAATAAGTGGCCTTTTTCCGGTGGCCTTTTGTCCGTACACCAACGCTCTGAGGTGAACTTGCTGTCTATGGCCTCAGGCTGACAGTGCACTGAGTATAATGTAAAATGTCGCGACGTCGACCGGCAATTATGCATTGAGTTGCGTTGATCGCTGATGCCGCGTGGCTTCAGTGCAGACATGTATGGCTTCTTGCTAATAATCTCTAATGAGTTCAAGCTAAACTTATGATAAACTTATTGTTATATTATGTCACGTAGACATGTATGGCTTGCACTTAAGGCCGGAAGAAGCGTCGCTTTGAACTGGGCATTATGCGACATTAGCGAAGCTGATCACGCCTCCGTACGTTGCAGTAGCCAGCATGGCACTTGCCGTTAGCACCAAATGTAGAACGTGATGGTACTTAGGTCTGATGGAGAATGTCGACTCGAATGGCTATAGCTTTTATTGAAGATATAATATAGCTTTGTTATCGCATCGTTTAGACTATATTATATTATTAGCTCGATAGCCTGGATTTTCCCAATCAGGTTATCGTCGCTTCTGATTAACACGTGAAAGTTGTATGTGTTTTTATACTAATTCGTGGCACTGAATCGCGCCTACGTTGTGTTGATGTGCCGTTAAGAAACTACTCAGTCAATCTAAAAGCCTAATCAATTGGACTTCATCAATAGTGATATTCGCATCTTAAAGAGTCTTTCAATTTGAAGTCAGATTTTGACTCCTTCTGGTCCCCTAATTCGAAAACGGCGTCCCTTGGCCCGGAACAGAATCTTTATATTTTTAATAATTAATAATAAGAGCAATGACTACGATTTGTAAAACCTAGACGTATGGCTTCCTAGAAGTCCAAGGGAAGCTACCAGTGTATCATACCGGGTCAAAGCACTAGGCTTTGGGGTATCTCGATGGGTTTGGGTTGTGGGGTATCATGGTGGTGGGGGAGGCTGCGTGAGATCTGACAAGCACTTAGAGGAGAGGGGGTAAAGTGAGTGAGTTTGCTGGCGCCGCTGTATTTCCGACGTTGGCTATTGATCAACGTCATCCAGGCGTCAGACGCTGAAAGCGCTGTCGGCTTCAGCGACTGCAAGAGCCCAGGCTATAAGCCGTGTATCATCAGCATCATCATCATCATCATCATCGTCATTATCCAGTGGCGTTGTGACAGGAAAGGTGGCATGGAGGCGGCTCTCGGAAATTTTGTTGTCGAAAAATGTGGTTTAAAAATGCAAAATTTTGCGCTGAGAATTGAGAATCCCCCATTCAGGAATATTCATAGACAAGATTGAATTTTTGAGCAATTAAAGTTTTTTTTGTGTCGGAAATTTCCAGCTGTCTGTCGTATGAAAATTGCAACTTTGTGCCCCCCGTACATTTTTAACCTACAACGCCACTTTCGTCATTATCGTCATCGTCAGAAACGCTGAACTCGCTGCCCGTGGGATGATGCGTCTTCTTAGCCGACCGTACTTAAGTAACGGTCGAGATTATGATATAGTTGTCGCCCGTCCGTCGATCCGTCGTCGTCGTTTGCTTGTCTGTAACGGATGTTTTGTGGATAAGTGTTAAGTGGTAAGGGAAAACCTTTTTAACGAATAATTAGCCATGTGTCTTAAACTTAAGCATGCAGAATTTCAGCGATCTAGTGAGAGGGGAACATTTTCAAATTTAGTATGTGTAAGAAAAAGGTGCGTTTTTGGAGGAAAATTGGTCATATTTTGGAAACGGTGAGACAGGCCGGCTATTCTAGCGACAGCTAAGCTTTTTGTTATTATATTGTCTTTTCTGTTTGATTATATTCTGCTCAGCACTTGCAGTCTACAGCTTTGTAGCCTATCTTTAGTCTGTGTTGTCGTCATCTTTTGCTTGCGACATACCAGCCTGTTTTATTCTTGTCGTTCTAATCATTACGAAAGCCAGAGAAAATGTCAACGCCGAGTGTTGACATAATATGCGGCCGTTCGTCCAGTTGCCGAGCGTCTCGGGCATTGAGAGTATGTTGCGTGTCCGATAACCTTGACCTTTGACCTTCTAAACTGAAAATTGGCGTACCGGTTATACTGGTGATGTTGTTCTATATACGCTCCTCGGTTTTCTCCTTTGCTTTCTAGTTAGAAGTCTGTACGGAACGGACAAACGGATAGACAGACAAACGGGCAAGACTCGTAATGCGCCCTACAGCTGTGTTACAACAGTCGAGCGGAGAAAGCATATTTACCGTGTCGTGCTTGCGCCACTCGTGTAGTATGAGCAGTTTGCTGAAATTGACCGACGTCGCGATGTTTAATTGAATAAATGTACAAAACATCAGTTTATACACTTGTTAACGGCGACATGCAATAAGTGACACATCGAAAACAGCAAAAATCATAAAAAGGTGATATCGCTCACCATCACATCGCCTAACTGTCAATGTGCTGTTGAATAATATTCTAATTAACTGCAAGCGCGTTACCAGTTGGGTACGGTATGCTCGAATTGCAAAAAAATGGGAAAGGAAAGTATTAAATAACAGCAACACATAGGCGTATAGATACATAAGTAATGGCTTAAAAGAAAACTAATTTAAAAATATCGAAGTCCTCGGTAGCAGGTGCACAGCGTACATTAGGCCTAATGAAAACAATTTGTCAAAAGCAGCTGGATTTCTTTTGTCACGTGATGAAGAGGAATGGCTTAGAGGCAAGTGAGGAAAATGGGAAGAACGACAGATCGAGAGGACGGCATGCAAAGACTGGAATACCTGGACAGACTTTGTACGTGCTGATAAGATATTGTACACGCAGTTCGTCAAGACCACGGGAGCAGGGGGCGTAGACGATCATTTTTCATTTAAAGGGGGTTCAACCTATGGCGAGCGCGTGGAGCACGAGCCACTAAAGGAGTCTGTCTCTTCCCGCCAGTTCTAGTCTCTGCTGGTCGCCGGCTTATCCCAGAAACTGTCATCGGACGTCACCTCTGCACCGCTACTCTCGGACTCGTCTTCAGGCATACACTGAAGACTTTCCTATTCCGTCGTGCATATCAAGACCGGCCTCTTTTAACACTTCTCATTTTATCTGCCAGTTAAGACGCGTACATGGCGACGTGACTAAACTGAACAAAACTGACCAATAGGCGAACAGTTTCATTGGTCGGTTAATTACACACCTTTATGTTAATTTGAGCTGTTTCTGGGGGTATGAATTTTGTTATTTCGACTACGTTGAATTTTCTCACGACGACGATGAATGATGCCGTCACTAGAACTGTGGTGAATTAAATACCGAATCGTCTCAATAATTCGAAGGCGGAAGGCAGGTTTTCAGAAATGCCGGCATGCACCGATTTATTGATCTGGACTCTTTATGTAGCCAAAACTCCACTCGGTTGCTGTGAATTTGCTCTACAGCTTGTGTCTGTTGTACAAAAAAATCCGCAACAAATCAAGTGGAGAATGAGCTGACGAAGCATTGACTGGTTTGCTCAATCAATGTCTGTAACCAAGCGTTGTCATCTACTCACCTCTCCTCCACCCCAACGTGCACCTGACTATGGCAGCGTGACGTCATTCTGCGACCACCCAAGCAGGCCTGTCCACCGCTCCATCGTTCCGCTCCGCTGCTTTGATGCGCTCAGTAATTTCGATAATGAGCATGCTGCTTGAAATAGCATAATCGTGTTGCTGCTGTCAAAATGCCGCAGGCCCTGTGCTGACGCCTGTAAGTAGGCTACTCTCAGCATAGACCGGAGTTGAGAGCCTGTTGTAACACTGTTCAGTTCGTTTGTTTCCATAAAAAAATCCCCATTTATTGTCGGTCGCTTTGTTTACTGCCAACTAATTTTTACAAAGCTCGGAAAATTTGCAACAAAAAGATACATTATGATAGAATACGCTAGTTAGCCTACTGATATTGGTAATGTATTTCGAATTTGACGAAAAACAAGTACGAAGTTAGTAAATATTCGCAACTGTTTGCCAGTGTTTTAATAAGTGTCTAATTCACCACACCAAGCGTGAAGACGTGTTAGAAACAGACAGCAGGAGTACAAGACATGAAGTTTGAGACCAAGAGACCACGACTACATTTTGTCGGTGTCGAGATAACGTATAGCATTCCCGTTACTAATAGGTCTTTCGAGGAAGTTATAATTGCGACGAGCCTGCCTCGGAATAGGCCCTATAATCATATTTCTCGAGATGAGGAAACGAGGAAGAGGAAAGCGTGAGCGGAAGATCCATACGACTGAGTGACGTCACCGGTTCCGGGTAACTGATCCGCCATGTTGCTTCTCTTACAATAACGCTCGGCTCGCTTCCGGAAATGAATTTTCTCGTCGTTGGCGGCTGCGGCGTCGATGCTGGCCAGGTTGCTATGGTAACGAACGCACCTGCTACGGTCAGCAGCAGCAGCAGCCTGTAGTGGCGTGTAGTGGCGGGTGTTGACGGCAGTTTGATCGATAGCTATTTGATGTCGCTCGCTAACAGCTTGTGCTACAGCTTTACCGTGTACCTATCCGCACGTTTCTGACGCAGTGTGGGTGGCCCCAAACTCCACTTCATCAATTTGTGGTGGATTTGTTGGACAACAAGTCGTACAACGTTCTGACACGTCGTGCTGTACATGTCCACTATCTGGCACGCCAATGTGATAGGAATTTGTTGTAGGCCTTCGATTTTCTATGGAGTCTTATTGTAGGGACGTTTTGTACAACTACAATAAAACTACTTTAATTAACAATACCGGTAAATTGGCGAGAGATTCAGCAGCGTCACTAAAGTAAGAGTCATTAAGGGAGTCTGTTTTTTCCCGCTAGTTTTAGTCTCTGTGCATTAAGATGAGAATACATGTAAGTGAACGTTACATTTTATAAACTTTAGCTGCATAAACTCGTTGGAAACGTTCTTCAAAATTGACATCTTTAGTGGTGATAATAGAGACTGTGGCAACGCATTGAGATCGTATAGCGAAACAAGATTGTCAAACTTGCTCAGAGCTAACTACTGCCCGCGGGTAGCCGCGGTGTCATGCACACAAAAAACACACAAAACATGTGACCTTGACTTTTTGACCTTTGACAGTACTGTTTAGTAAGTTTTCAGAAATTGTAAAAATAAATGTTAATGCTAAATCCCAGTAATAACCAGATGGCATATTTGCAGTGCTCGTGTGTTCGCTTGACTAATTATACATGTGTAATTTTTATAATGATGATTCCAGCTTGTTTTATACACCCGCGTTTGTCATCGTCATGGCAACGCTATTATTATAATCAATGCCACTCCATCGTCTTCATCATTTCTACTGTCATCATCATTATCTTCATCATTATCATCATCATCATCAGCAGCAGCAGCAGCAGCAGTATGCTCGTTTGACAGGTAGTTTATTTGCCAGAGGTCGCAATGGCCTGCCTGTCAGGATAAATTACGTGGCAGTGATGGCCGGCATGACGTCATCAGAATAGGTCGCACCTGTCTAGAGCGCTTGTTTTGATCTGTTGGCAGCAGGTAAGACGATTTATTGATTGAACTGACCACACGGCTGCAGCGTCTAATGGCTAATGGCTTGCTATCTATCACTGAAAGAAACTTTACCTCTGTACAGTGTGAGTCAGAAAAATTTACTTCGAAACTGTAAAATACCCCCCTTATCGCTTAAAATTTTTTTTCTTAAAATAAGTTTAAGAACACGTTAAACGGAGGTGGTTAATTGTTCTAACTTGCAATCTGTCTCTGTATACGCATGTGTTATAAAACAGAAGAATACTTGTCTGCTATGCAGAAATAAAACACGATTGCTTATAATCAGTCCACATTATAAAGGCAGAAGAGCAAACGCCCATCAACGCTTTCTGCCCATTGTGATGTGCATCTGTCATCTTTCTTCATTTTTTGTATTGTACTGTTACATTGTAGGCCCATTTAACTTTTTAGGATGTTGTATTTTGTCGTATTGTCTTGTCAGTGTAATAACGTGATGCCGAATAAATATAAGATTTGTATTTTGCTAACTAAAACAAAGTGTTAACACAGCGAATGAAGTAAATAGTTACATAGTGTTACAAAGCAAAAGGGCAAAAACTTCAAAAGCGATTCAGCATCTGTCGCGGTTTAGGCCTACAGCGCTGTACAGTCGTAGTGTACAAGTGAACTGGAAAAGAAGTGTGCCTTTTGAAGCGTATAGGATGACGATATTTAAATGCAAGCCACAAAAACGAAAACGAGTCGAACAAGAACGCATAAATCGCAGAAATCTAGGGAGACGGACATTTCCCCCGGACGTTTCCCCTATCCCCGGACACTTCCCCCGCCC
>Ga0209367_1003748_pt1 | contig 20783 bp, 10 predicted proteins | sample WorMetLIZISLAND2_FD_187412 | JGI IMG/M metagenome (GOLD analysis project Ga0209367, IMG submission 187412) | Marine gutless worms symbiont microbial communities from Max Planck institute for Marine Microbiology, Germany - Olavius geniculatus... ...
CTATTAAGTGCTGATTCTCTAACGATTATTTTTGTCAAAATCTATTGCTATTAAACCAGGACTGTTGGAGTTATTGCAAAAGGTAGCAGGGGTCCGGTTTTTTTGAGACACAGTGTAGAAAGCTCTTACCATGGTGCGAGTTAATTAATCCGTATAATTTTTTTCATTGGCAATGTGTTTCACCATATGTCACGGAAAACGTCTCGGCGATACCTTGAAGCTCCCGAGACTCTACAACGTCTCGTCTCGGTCTTGTCTCAAACAAAATTTTGAATGTCTCGGTCTCGTCTCAGTCTTGGAGACATGGGTCTCGGGGCTCGTTTCGATCTCATCTCAGAAGGTCTCATGCACATCCCCCACAGATACCCCAAAACCAGTAAATTTTATTGGAAATACCCATGGAAGAACTCGCTAAAACTTATCCAACATTAACCCAATTTCAGTTTCTTGTTACACTAATCAGGAATCATTTTATTTATGTTACATTTATAAAACACTTAAAAGTTCTAAGCCTACACATTTGCAAAAGTTTGGATATCCTATGCTCCGGACAGCATCTGAAAACAAAGATGAATGAACAAAAACTTTTCAGCTACGGTTCAAGTCAGGGCATTTTTCCATACAGAACAGTGATTATATGTGGCTTGACAGTGTAACAGTAGCGTATCAGACTTACAATGGATTCAGTTGGGTCAGTATCAAGTGGTTATCATTTGAATGCGTGACAGTCCGTAAACAGGCCACCATCTCAATGTAACCAACACCAAGGTCAACTCAGCCTTCCATCCCTCTGTGGTACGTAAATCGAGTACTGGCCTGTCTGGCTGGGATTAAACAGAAATGATCACCTACGCCGGGTGGCAGATAGCACTGTGTTATCCTATACAACAGGTGACAGTTCCGTGACAGGTTTTCCATAAAGTTATACACAGCCTTTAATGAAAAGTGACGCCATACTTTTGGTTTTTGTGTGCATCCTGCTGCGGTATGGGCTCAGTGAGGGTCTGTGCAAAGTTCTGACTTCTGAGCGGGTGGCTACGGTAGTAAGTGATCAAGTTGTACAAGCTGTCAAACACTTTCTGTTCTATCAGGTAGTACCAGGTCTGCCCATTCTCCTGCTTGGTACGTATACGGCAATGATTCACCGGGGAGTGTGACGAACTTTGTCGCCTGCAAGGCAAAGATCAATTTCTGCAATCAACTCCAGCAAGTTATACAACATCAACATTGTCAATGTCAACATTTACACTGTGTTCGGAAAAACACACACCCTTACGTTTTTTTATATCTTGGTGGAAAATGTTTAGATTAACACAAAATTTCCAGGGAATGTTTATTAAGAAACTAGTATTCCATCAGTGTAAAAGTTAGATATTCTTTGCTTTCAATGATGTCACGCTGACGTGTTTGTAAATTATGGGTTTTACCATTGAAAGAAGACATTTGATGAAATGCTAAAACACATAAATTGATCACTGTCACACTGTGATGACTAAACCCAAAAATATGCCAATCCATCATGCTTTTTTTCATTGTGAACTGTTTCCATGGTTTATTTTCTTGATTGAGCGCAAGAGCCTCAACTTTGTTGATGTTGGCAGACATACGCACACTGCGTCACTGCATGAATGACCACTTGCCCGCTAACAGTCGAACGGCTTGATACTGCTGCAATGTAAATTTTTTTATTTAAAAGTTTCATTTCATCAGTATTCAATTCTCTGTCTAATGTCCAGAAACATCTTGCACAAACTTGCGACTCCATAACTCTTGCTGACCCACAAACATTTATCAATGTCCGTCTTCAACAGTAAAACCCACAATTTACAAACACGAAAATATGATGTCAGCATGACATCATTGGAAGCAAAGAATATCTAACTTATATCTAACAAAGATCATTACTGTTACTTTTTTTATTTCTGTTTAGTCAGTAAATTCTTTAAAGTTATTTCGTGTTTATCCAAGTTCAGCAGAAATAACTCTGGAGATCATATGCACAACTCTCAAACAGCTAAATGGCAATCAGCAATAACAAAGCACTAAAGCATAAACATCTGTACTTAGCAGCAATAACAACAGTAGCAATGACATAATAAAAATTTCAGCCGTAAGTGCAGTACTAATTCTCATATTTTAGTTTAACTGTCTCATCAACTGCTTGTACATTGTAAGCCAAAAAACCAAAAAAAAACAAACTCTTGTCCCTATCTTTGCCAGATACTGACACAGATCACGTCTCTGATAGTTCACAGTGGATCAGCATACAGGACACGCTAGTTTTCCGGCAGTGCAATGTGGTGAGATCCTTAATAATCACCGTATGGCAAATTTCCTGCCAACTTAAAGTGAAAGAATTCTGGCATACACATGGACAAGAGTCTGGTGTTTTTTTAATACTGCAGTGTACCTACACAAATTTTCACAGTTGTGAAAGCTAAGATGCCAATCACAGCATTTCTTACAAACACGTTTCTCCCTAACATAGCTCACAAAACTAGAACATCATGCACATTACAATCAAAATGTAAAGTGTTATATAATTACCAGAACGACAGGCTGACTTCACCAACGAATGTGTCACTTTCACGCACAAGGAATGCACCATCTAGAAGTGATGGATATCCACGCATCAAATCTTCTGCCACGACCCGACCATTCGGCACCTTTCCATGGAACCATTTCTCTCCGTAGTGCAGCTCCTCGCTGTTCAAATTCTACACAAACACAAAAGAATGCAATATCAATCAATCAGAGTTGCCTTAATAGTGTGGGTAACACTGGCTATGATTTTCTGAAAAGCCAAAAAGTTACAAGTAAAAATTGTAATCCCGGGATCCCGAATCCCGGGATCCTAGCCACTTCGCCAATGCTGAATACCGAGATTGGCGGCATCCCAATCTCGGAATTTCGTGACTACAAAAATTAGTTAAAATTGTACTGCTTCACATGTTAAATGATAGAAATAAGTATTTTAGCCATCTAATAAATAAAATATTTTACGTGCAACAGAGTCCTACTCTTTGCTGTGCACTGTAATTTGTATTTTGACAGTCACTGTCACTCCCTACAGTTCGGGTATACCTTCCATAGGGGCCTATACTAGATCCTATGCATAACGTAAATCACTTGGGGATACCAAAATGACAACCAATCTGTAAGCCTAATCCCAAAATAGGATCCGAGTATCATGAGATAACAAATTTCTAAATCCTGAATTCCGGGATTGAGAATTCAATCCCAGGATTGCAATCACTCTCAGAGCTACAAAGCATCATCTGCCATATGGGATCAGACAGTGTTACTGCCACCAGACACAGACGAACATGCCTCAATACAAATTGATACTCAATTTTCCTACCCTGCAGGGTTGAAAAATGAATTGATCTTTGTGTTTGTTATATACATAGACGATTTACCTGTCCACAGACAGTCACCCATCCAGGTACTAACCACTCGATAATGATCTAATCGGGAGTCAAACCAATGACCTGTGAATCATAAGTCCAACAGTTTGATAATCTACTGCTAGGTCACTAAGCCACCTTGGCTGGGTATCTAGGATCTGAATGTTCGATAGTCCAAAGATGTATAGTGTAACACACATTTTCACTAACTCTTAACACTGACACTAACCCTGATTAAAAGCAAATGTGGAGATCGAGCCTGTAGAAGTGTACAGGCAAATTTTGGTCTGTTGATCCATCGGCCTATAAAACCTTTGTATTATTAGTGAACTGTTCCCATCACCTTAGTAGTAGATGCAAAAAAATATCAACAAATCGGTAAACAAAAGCTCTATTTTGATGAGTTCTTACTGTTCATAATTAACATACATCTTCATCGACAGCGACGTCGTCGCTAGCATCATTTGGCTCCTGCTGCTGTTCCTCTGTGTAGTAGAGATGTGTATTGGTCAACACAAAGAAATGCTGATTCCACGCCTACAATCAAAACACACATACAACCTCACAGCTGACGACCAAGCTCAATGGGATATGTGGCTCTCTGACCTCAGAGTACCATATGATCCAAAATGCCAGACTGTGGAGTTTCCTGGAAAAAAACTAAGCCAACCTGCCTCCCTCTCTCTCGTTTTCACTGCCAGTTGGGGGAGCACAAGAGGGAAAGATAGGATAGGGGCAGGGTAAGATCACTGCCCCAATCCGCTTGAGGAAGCACCAGAGACATTGTGGATCAGTTGTACCTTTGCCTCCCAGCCAAGTGTCCCTCCTGGCCAGGTCATAAGCTGCGCAGTAAAACAGCATGTGCTCTAAGTTTCATCTGTGCCATTGCAGTGGAGACAGGTGTCTGTGTCCAGATTTCCGACAAGATGTAGATAAACTGCCAGGGCAGCCCAGAGAGACTGGAAATGAATGAGAGATATTTCACAATAAGGCGGTGGTGCACAAAGTTGGTGTGCACATCTATCGCACACAAGGGTTCTTACAAAGCTTGTGAAGTATCAGAAAAATGACAGTAGCATAAAATAAACGTGTCGCTTTCAGCTCTGCAGCTACAAGCACGTGCAACTGTAGCACACACAATGAATGGCCATTAGCCAGCCGCAACAGTAGGTCTGTGCAGTACACTATGAATGCAGCCAAAGTTGAACTAACACCTTATTCTGATTTCAGCCAGTACTGGAGGCTAAACCAACTCCTCTTACCATATATACTCACTTATAAGTTGAGCAATTTTGAACAAATTTTTGGCCTAAAAGGTCAGGGTTTGACAAAGTGTATTTTCTTTGCCGGTCGACGAACAATGCACACCCGTAGCAAAGCAACGCCATGGGAAAGAAGTGCCGATGCACGGAAACGTGGATGACAGTGCCATACTGTTTATCCAGACTTCCTTGGTTGATAATACGAGTGTCAGAAGGAGCCGTGGTGGCATACCCTGCCCTCCACCCCATTCCAAACTCAATGGCATGGTCTGAGGACAGACCCCAGCGACCAACTGATCGATCATGTGCTTCCTAGTGCCTGTGTGCTGTCAGTTTACCGCCGCCAGCACTGAACCCCTCCAGGCACATGCATCATAAGATTGTCAAACGCCAGCTGCCCCATGCTACATGGTGCACTCAAACAGATGGCTAATGTTGACTGCATGTAACAATCATGCTTCATTCCCATGCCCAGTAATAGACCATCTTCAGATTAACTGCTACAATATGGACAGACAGACTAACCCATATAGTTGAAATACTGGTACATAAAAGACCTAGGTGACTGACTTATATGGGGATCAACTTATACGCGAGTATAGACGGCATTTATGACAAATTATCTGTTCCACGTTACTTAAAATTATACTGCAAAATTTTACACAGGTACACTGAGTATGCGCTATATAAATTTACACTTTACTTACTTACTTACTCACTTAACCCCAGCCACACAGGCCACTTACTCAGTTTACCTACCCCAAATGGATGGAGGGCTCGGTTTTGGTTATATACCTAGACGGTTTACTTGTCCACAAACAGTAATCATCTAAGTAGTAATCACATGCCAACGACCTGACCAAGAGTCAAACGCAGGATCTCTCAATTTTAAGTTTGTCAGCCTACTGCTACAGCACAAAGCCAACACTATTAAGACTGAAAAGTGAAGCAGGGGTATCATCAAACAAAGTGTTCCAAGTTTAGAAAAGAAAATGTCAAACTTGCCTTGTCGACATCATCTTCAAGGTAGAGAATGCCAGTCTTGAGAGAGTTTGACAGATCACAGTCTGTCACATTAACTGTTGGCAAGCAAACACAAACAAAACAACAAAATATTGGACCAGTTTCAGACAGAATACCAGCATAAAAGACCACGGGTTCAATGGATAATTAAAGTTTCATTGCAAGATGTCCTGTAAGTCACATAATCATCGGCAACAGTAAGCAAGTTCTGAGTTTAACACAAGTTCTAGAGATAATGTGTGTTTTTTTCCGACACACACCAAAGAATAAAATTTATTCATACATTAATTAACAGTGCCCACTAAACTAATGAAAGAAGTACATAACCGAATATAAAATATTAAATAAATATATAAATATGAAACATAATCCTGACCGTCAACAGTCTGCAACATTGTAACAACATGCACCACAGCGGAAATCAGGAAAAGCTTTTCATTCTTTTTATATCACATAACATTTCAACAAAAACATAAAATTTTAAACTTTTGAATGAACTGACCATCATCGCTGGTCAATCTGTCACTGCCTGCATCACCATCCGGTGGCAACTTCTTGTGCTATGCCAGAGAAACACAAACACGCCATATAACAACTGTTATGTTATGACACGAATTCAGTTTCAAGTGCCGTAACATCACAAAACAACACAAGAACGCCTAACACAAATTAGGCGAAATGGCGAGGTACAAAGAATTAAACAGAATGTTTGGACGGATGAAATGAATGTTCGAGGACATAAAACTCGCAGAAAAAAAATCCAGTTTTAAGGTGTTGTCTGAAAATATCAAGCGATGGTGCCGATACAACAGTTAATGACAAACTGTTCCATGCCCGAGTTGCGAAGATGCTGAAAGCCCTATCTGTTGCTGAACATCGAGAGACAGGTTGGCAATGAGAGCATTAGTGGCTGCAAAAAGTAGACATTACTGTGAGTCTATTATGTTAAATGCAATCAAATAATCCAACTATTACTTACTGCTACAGTTGGCTTAACAGAATCACATTCACTGCAACTGACAACACGATATAATGCAAGAAATTCAATGTGAGCTGAGCGGATGTTTAGTGTAGAATGCCTGTAATCAACTAGTTTAGTCGTAATCTGCCATTGCCGGACATCGAGTGAGTTAACACACAGGGTAGTCACAGTTCTGGCGAATAAATACAAAGACTCTGCAAGGACTTTGAAGCACCATTTTCACATCTACTCCAACAATATTTTACCATGTTATGTTGGGTAGTTCTGGCATCATATAAAAATAATCTTCACATCGCATCAGTGATTCTAAAACAGAACAAAATTCAAACACTTTCAAGAACTTGCTATTGAATTCTGAAACTTTCAAGGCCTTATCTGGTTTTCGAGGACTTTCCAGGTCCTGAAAAATTGGGAAAAAATCAGAACCTTGGACTCTCAAAGACATGTGACCACCATGTCACAGTGTGAACTGACCTTGATGATGATTTTCCGCTTGAGCTGGTTGGGAGTGGGCAGCAGTCCGCTGGACGTTGGAATTGGTTCTTTGAGCAACATGTCACCGAACACGTCCATGAAGCCATATGCCATCCGTGTCTGCTGCTGCTGTGAGCAATGGTTCTCTATTGACAGGATCACCGGGTACCTTCCATACAACACACTACACTACAAAACAACCAGAATAATAACAAAGATCAAAGCAATCTTGCAAAAGGTGGAATTACTGTGGCATGTCTACCCAACACATCTGTGCAGGCATCATGCCTGCACTGGCCATTCTCCGTCGCAGGCAGCTTATCTATATGTAGACTGCACTGGATGCCACAACTCAGCCATCTGACCCTACTGAACAGTGCTGAACAAACGGCTGAACACCCCCAGTGTCTGGCACATGATCAGGCTTGACAGGAGACATGACCAGACCTCCAAGTTTCAACCGATCCACAACATTTGTGGAGTTCATTTGTGGAGTTTCTTGGTCAAGATACGGGCCTGCTCCTCTCCCTGACCAGAAACGAGAGAGACAAATAATGAGTCTACCCAACTCCTTGTTTGTATTTGGCAGTACAGGTTGGTTGCAATTGCATGCTTTGGCTGGAAGTTTGATCTTGATCACCGAATTTCTCTTCCACTGGGGGGAGGAGGGTTATGGATACAATGTGTGTATCATACAACCCCATGATTGTACCTGTCAAATGGCATCTGAATTCATCGAACAGTTTAAGAAGCATGCACAATGTGACAGACAGACAGACCATGCTATGAAGAAATGTGTGGGAAGAGGCGGAATTGCTGACCAATTCCGCCTAAAAATAAACGCAGTAGCAGCTTCAATGAGGTGCTGTTGCACAGCAGTTTCTTTTGAATTGCTGACATACTAATACTTGCTCCAACGTATTTTTGTTGATTAATTTTTAATGCATCCTGGGTGGCATTTTCCAACAATTAACAATATCAACAATAATAACATCATAAACATCTGAAATGCTCGGCAAGTTCAGTGTGTTTCAATATCAATTACAAATAAAATCAAAAACAAGAGTCAACAAATGTTCAAAGTGCCACTGCCTCTGCCTCAAAACCAAATCAATATAAAACAAACAAGTACACTGCAGTAGAAAAACACTTACTCGGACTTCACCCAAGCATGTTCTTTGATTGTCTTGAGCACATCAAGAAATCTGATCTTCGATGTTAACGTTCGTCCGTGAAAGATATGTGGAAAGCCTTCAGGCCCATCCCAGCAATCCACTAAACAGACCACAAACAAGCCGATCAAATCAACTCAGTCTGCAAAAAATGCATTCACTATAATTTCTCAAAGTACATTCAGTTTGTAAATATCTTTCAATAAACTCATAGGTTGAAACAGTAATCAATAACTTCATCCAGTTACAACCATTAAGACTTAATTCATGCTTTGGAATAGCACTGATCAATTTTGTTATGTGACAATAAATTTTCATTATATAATGCCATACTACACATAACGGTAACACACCTTATCTCGTCGACCTTCTACATCATTACAAATCTACAAGGTTCATACGCTCATCTTCCAGTCATCTACTTGACGTTCCACGCCAAAAGTTGTCTTCTGGTTCCCGTGCATTACAAGTTTCCACACCCCAAGTATATAATTCCGTTCTTCTTCATATCCATCAAGCTCACTCACCTCTTTCAAAGGTCATCTTAAGACTTATTATTTTTAGTCTGCTTATATTGCCTCCTAGTGCTCCTCTTTGATGCACCTTGATTCTCGATTCTCTTGTGAGATTTTGGCGCTATATAAATTGCTACTTATTTACTTACTTACTTATTAATGAAAATAACACGAATCTGTTACATTGAAAAAAACTTACAATGCTCCCCAGACTCCCTAATCTGCAAGGGAGAGAAATATCCCCGCCATTCCCCACTTCATTTGACGTCTGCAGTGTCTCAATCAACTTCTTCCCCCACCATGAGTATTGGACGTCATCGTCTGAAACCAAGGGCAAATGCAGCACATGACTAAGTGTGAAACGAGAGGAATTCAACTTTGAGAAAGGGAGATGGTCATCGAATGGGAAGGCGTATGTAGCATGTCCAAGGGCGGATAAACGCCCCTGCCACACCGTGCTACAAAGCAGTGAGTAATAGCAACAGTCAATAGCTCACATTCAATGCAGCGAGCTCCGTTTCGCAGCACACGTGCATAAGCATCACACGACGAATCACTCTTGAACTGATCTCCTGTCAAATACCTACAGCACAACCAGCTCAACTAGACTAAACTAAATTTGTCAGCAGCTTACTTCTGATATCATCTCTAACAAGGTGTGCTTTAACGTGGCCTACAAGTAAATAATAACCATTATATCCACAATCATGTCACTCAGTATGAAGAGAGATAAAGTCATCAAATAAGTAGGTCCAAATATGAATGACTGAGCATGAAGCTATCGAGATGGAACCGAGAATGACGATGCAGCAGTGATGACTAATGACAGCTGACTAACTGATTGCATTTTTTGAAACCAGATGTGTAGTGGCCAAGCAATACCAGTGAAAAAATGGACAAACGTAATAAGTTGTTTTTTAGATGACTCAAACCCAAACTGCAAAAATATGGGGCATATTTTAGCATTAGAGGTCACAACGATGGATTTATATTGGCGAGTTCTTACAATTTTAGGTTTAGGTCATTTCTGTGTTTTATGTTTCATATTAGGTTTTTTCGTAAAGGTTAAACTTACTGTTTCATCAATATATGTATGTGCATTTTGCCTGGAAAGGCAGTCCCCAAAATGACCTATATTGTGTCGGGTGGGACGTTAAACCCAACACATTCAATCACTCGCAATGACGGTTGACTTAGATTTGGACTGAGAGCTGCACTGTGTGTACATGTCAGAATGTCAATGATTCATATGCTGTATGGTTACAGCATCATACATACACTACTCACCGCATCATTTCAGAAACTACGAATCTGACATCACAAATTAAGTCCCTAGAACTACTAACGATTACAAATTTTTGATAATTACAGTAGGCTCCCCTTATATGCACGTCGGTTATAAGCACACTCCGTCTATTTGCACAACGTGCGTCTAGTCCCGTCTGAGTTTATGCTATGTCAATGGCAGTCAACTTCGCTTTTAAGCACCAGCCATATATGCACGATTCAGCTATAAGCACGCGCATTTTTGGTCCTAGCGCCATGACTTACTTTGGTTATAAGCAACTTGGCTGACAAAATGCACATAAGACAAGCTGTAGTCAGCCACATAACGCTCACATGGATGCCAGTGGCGACGTCTAAACCCCAGATTAATGCGGCTAGGCAGAGCTAGTGAGCACCACGCATCATGTGGGCAACACTGCATCGCCCCAGCCCAGCAGCATGCAGCATCATAGCAAACTTCAAACGACAGTCTGCGGGTCAATAGTCAATAGCCCTGATGGAAGTGACCGAGATGACGGAAAGACGAGCAATGGAGCGGGCACGTAAACTCAGTGAAGTGACACTGCTGGAGTGCCCATTATCGGTTGCTAGGCCTACATGTTGCAAGTAGATGAGTGAGGCGACTGTTTACTGTGACGTGGATGATTGCCTGTTGTAACTGCAGGTAGTAAATGACTGCAATGCACGAAGTGCGCTGTATAGTACTATAAACTAACTACGGTTAAATGCATGCTCCGCTTAAATGTAAGTCAGCTTGCGGTCCCACGGCCGTGCATATAAGTGGAGTCAACTGTAACTAAATAAAAGCTCACAAATCACTAATTAATATGACTACATTTATAGAAAGCAATGTTTTTTTCTCCAGAAGATCAGCACATTATTAATTAGTATTACATTATACACATTTATCCAATAATTTTTTTCATGCAACTTGGCCTTTAACATGTATATAAATGGTATAATAAATATATAAATACGTGTTGTGTGACGAAGCAATCCAGTAGTGAGTCAAAGGGTGATCCATGTCTTGAGAGACGACATTACAACTTTCATCCCAGATGCTGTTGTGCTTTGAATACATGTAGTCCAGAAACTGTGCAAAGTGCATTTATAATAAGGTCAAACAATAGGCCACATATTTTCACAAAAACAATAGCAACAAAAAATTTGAGCTAATGCTCACAGATGCACGAAAGCCTATAGCAGTTCCGGCTCAGTAGTTTAGCTGAAAATTGGGGTGTTCACGCTAAGTTAATATACAAATACCAAATTCTCTATCTGGGTCGCATAACAATAGTAGCCTGGTGCCACCTTGTGAATGATATAGACTTGTGTCGCCAAAAAAATCCATAAAACCCCCTATTTTGGCGTTCAAGGTCATTGAATTCGGCGCCAATCGAGAGCCAGTGTACGACTTTCTATTAGTGATTAATAGTAACCTAGGCCCTATCTCGCACCGTTACTGAGATACAGCGACTTATTGGCCAAAAATCGCAAATTTTGCCCACCCCCTTCTCATTTAATGAGCTTGTTCAGGGTGACCCCCTTCGAATTTATGGTAAACCTTTACGATTCCTGAAACTAGAGTCTTCCAGGCAGCCGACTGTGAAGATTTGGTGATCCTAGCTTGCACCGTTTTTGACTGATCCACCCATGTGACTGACAGAGAGACGGACAGACGGACTCACGAATGGACAGGCAGAATTGCGATGGCAAAGATGCGCATATTGCCGTGTGTTGGTCAATAATCAGTTTAATTTTCACAAATTTGAACATTAAATTCCTTATATAGATACTCTAAGCAAAATTTAAATATTCTGAACTGAAGGCCAATATTTTTAAAAAACGGTATTTACCAAGTTTAGCTGAGCCCCTACTTAACAAATTACACCTTTTATCGCAGGCTTTCATTTGCTTTCTTAGTCAAATGTTTACAGAATTTGGCTATGAAAATTCAACTGCAGTAGAATGTAGAATTAGACTAATTCATTAATTGTGATATAACCATACAGTGTTCTCAGAAATCAGTTTAATTTTCACAAAAGTAATGGTAAAATAAATCCCAAGCATGGCACCCGTTAACCTTGTTGAACGCACAGCCTCTTGATTGTAAGTCCGGCACCCTACAGTTATGCTGCCAACTATGCTGCTATGTCAGCTAGTCAGATGGTACGTACTTCCGACCGTGAGAAGGTGATCTGGCTCATCTTCTGCAGTCTGCCAAGATACGACTGCATGTGCTTTCGAACGTTTTCAACATTGTTTGCCATCGTGTCCTAAAGATCGTTATCAAATTGCACTGAAAATTACAGATAAAAAAGTTTCAAAAAACAAGCCACAACTAGGGATTTGCGCTCTGCAACATAAACTAGGATATGCAGCGAAAATACCGTAGATTTTTCTGTCAGCAAGCAGCATGCCAGTACACACACACACACACACACAGAAATCTATTGCCAAGCCACAATACTTTTTTCAATCCACATGTTGCCATGTCTACATGTAAACTTGGGAGAAAATGCTCCACCACAAATAATGAGGCACTTCTTAGTCCACCAGGAAGAAAAAGTTGTTATCATTTAAAACCCAAATTATGTCAGCATCCTCTAAGCGTCTCCCAAATTTGCTTTCTCTTCCCCAGACCCTATTGCTTCATTTATAAAAAAAACGAAAAACAATAAGGAAAAAGAAAGTTGGCAAAGAAAAAAAATAAGGGAAAGAGAAAAGTAGACGATAAGAGAAATGGGAAACTTGCTTAGAGGGTTCAATAAAGATAGACGCCCTTGCAAGAGTAGTAACTAGTTGGCAGCAACAGCTTATCTGAATTAATGGCTAATAAAGTCAACAATTTGACAATTAACACTTAGACATACATTTGCCACATAAACCCGATTGTGCAGACTGCCTTCAAATTTTGTTTCCACATTTATTCTGGTCCAAATACATACTCTTGGAACAAGTCAAAAGTTTTCACCTACAAAATGGCTAAGAAAAAAAAAAAACCTTCTGCTCAGCAATAAGAAACTGCTGCAACTCCTCAGCCCGTATTCTGCACAAACAAACAGCATCATTTCTGTTCATTTTAGGGCTGCAAGCGATTAAAACTTTTTCATCAATTAAGCTCAGAAAATTAATTACAATTAATCAATTAATTATCATTGTAATGAATTGGCAAATTAAAAAAATGCAGAATTCAATCTACAAATTTTTTCAGCGATTAATCCAATAATTAATCGCTAATTTCTGCAGAACTAGTTCATTTACAAGTTGACACATACAATGTGAATCGTAACTATTATGCAGATTAGAAAAACGTTACAAAAGTGAAAATACGCAACATTAAAAACCAGAATCATAGTTGTACAGAATCTACTCAACATAATAAGATTTCAGACAATATACAATGTTTACAACACCACATATAACCAGCTACTTGCTACCACACAAGCCACAGGCACCAGCCTGCTTTAAACAAGCACTGACAATGTTTCTGATATGAGTGATGTTGCAGATGACAGTACCTTCGAGACACATTCTATAAAGAAAGGGGCTACAGTGAAATCTATTACATTAGCATTTATTACATTAACATAATGCACTCCTGACAACACAACAGAAAGACAAAATTACACTGCACATCAGAAGTCTGGCATTTACAATTCAGCATTGACAGTCTTCGTCAGAGTTATTTTACAATTTGTTTCACAACAAAAATAACTGTGAATGTAAGTGGTACCAACATCACACAAATGTTCTACTACAAGTGCATACAAACATAATAAAATTTGTGTTACCTATCTCCAGAAAAATACGGAGCAAAGTTTTCCACGTACACCTAAAACAAGTATTGTCATAATATAATTATAACAATCCAAATAAGACCTTACCAAATTACCAAAAAAGTCATAAACTTAATGTTAACCTCATTACTTAAAAGTTAAGTGACAAAATTCTGTTCTACGCATTCTTCAACAAAATCACAGAAAGCAATCTCTTATGCAATGCATTATACCTGTATACAGAGATTAATATCAACTGATAAACTAGTCATACCGTCTAATAACTAGGGCACACAGTTTTCCACGGGTCACGAAATTTCGAGCCGAGCCGCAGAATTAGCCCTTTTCTGCGGAATTTTAATATTTCCGTGGAATTTTGCAAAAATTGAGAAATGGCCAATGATCAGTACAATTGTTGGCTTCACATCGTAACTAAATAGACTACTTATATCACAGAAAAAATTAAACTAAACTGCCTAAAACTGTGAGGGATGGCACACAATAATAAATAAACACAATTCAACTTGACAGCTTGCACTTTTGAAAAAAAACAGACTGATAATTATCTTTGAATGTTGCTAGCATAACTGAGCACAACGCCAGTCTTTAATAACTGACGTTTTTTGACAGGATATAGCTCAGTTTACTCACTTAATGAATGGTCATAGAACGCCGCAGAATCAATTTTGCCGCAATAAGCCGTGGAATTTTGTGAACTGGCCCGCAGAATTTGGCAAGATTTGCCACAAAGAATTTTAGGGCCTACTAATGACTAGTAATTGCAATCCAGAATTGATTTCGCAATCTCAAAATACAGGATAAAAAATCTTGTAATCCTAGGATCCCTTTTCGAGATGAGACTTGCAGGCTGGTCATTATTTAGCATCACTATACACTGTGTCTAAAAAAAAACATCCCCGACATTTTCGACTGTAACGTGAAAACCAATTATCAGATTTTGATAATTTTTGGTGCGAATATTCCTGACACAACTTGCCATCAAATGGCCATTCAGTTTCCCATCTCACCCAACATTTGTTTCTGCACTACCTGGGGAAAACACAACCAGCAAAATATCACCTTTTTATCAAATGCGATATGATTGCTTAATTAACATAACACGTAAAAACACATTTTGTTTACATTTCTGACTCTGTGGCTGACATTTTATCCAATTGTCCATTTTTCAACTGCCTGCAACACAGGCAAGGTAATGCTTTCTTCATTCGTTGACAGCAGTATCAATAATGTTTTGCTCCAGTCCAATCCAGGCTGTAGCAGTCGCTTCTTGACTTTACAAACATTCCTAAACTTTATCTGATAGACACACTGCTGCATGATAGTCAAACCTTGTAACAGACCGGCTGTTGGGGTTCACAGATTAGAACAGATGGAATTTATCGACGTTTTTTCATACATTTTAACATGTATTATGCTTCGTCTGATTTCTCTAGATAGTGCAAAAGCAGACGTTGGGTGAGGTGGAAACCAAAACACTCATTTAATAGCCGGTGGTGTCACAAATATTTTTGCCAAAAATTATTAAAATCTGCTAATCTTTCTTCAAGTTACAATCGATAATGTCAAAATGTTTTTTCAGGTTTTCTGTTTATTTCAACACATATTTCGCTTGATTTGATTTCCCTAGGTAGTGCAGAAACATACATTGGGTGAGGTGGGAAACTGAATGGTTATTTGATGGCAAGTTGTGTCAGGAATATTCCTACCAAAAATTTTCAAAATCTGATAATTGGTTTTCAAGTTACAGTCAAAAATGTCGGGAATGTTTTTGAGACACAGAGTAGTAGCTCTATTAGGCTTATTTCATGTATATGATGCAGTGGACCCCTATCAGCACGTGTTCGTTGTCGGCAGTGAGTGTGACTGTCAAAATACAACTTACGGAACACACCAAGAATTCGTGCTTCCATAATTTTCAGGAGATGGCTAAAATTGTGATTTTATCATCTAAAACTCAAAAAGTATTATTTTAGCTAATTTTTGCAAATCCTACGAATGGGATGTTGCCAATCCTGGAATATGGGACTGGCTAAAACAGTCAGAATCCCAGATTCGGGATCTTGGAATCGCACTCACTACTAATGTCAGCTGTCCAACAGAAATTATTAGCTGAATACCTTTTGTGTAAATATCAGTTTGTTGTAGAATTTCTGGAAGTCTTCAAAAGTCAGATCTTTCAATTCTGGTTCCACTTCCTGTCAGCAACAAAACAACAAGAAATTGAATAGTGGAGCATGGTGCATAATCAATATGTTTCACCGCAGGGATCACTGCTATCATCTCAACAGCTGCAAGCGCTGCCTAGAACTTTAAACTATCCACTTGTTTCAGCCATTTTACTCACTTTATGCCTCTAATTCCATTCGTAAACTCTAGCAATGAACAGTATCACACCTCACACGATAGTGCGAGTGTTGTAAGGACGACCTTCAAAGTATATGGAAAAAGGCAAACTTTGACCCTCAGCCAACCCAAAACCCCTGAACCGATCGTCACCAAATTTCAACAAAATGATTACGTCATGGACCCCTACCACCCAAAAAAATTGGGCTCAATCCGCCCAGGGGTTTTTGCTCCCAATATAGGTGAAATATACACCCTTCCTGTTCGAAATTTACTACACTTTTTTGCTTCTTGAACTCGCCTACAGGGCGCGTCCGTTAGACCGATTGTTACTCTTAATGATGCAATTCTGCGCAACGAACTGCCTTTATGTTGTTAGAAAATAAAAAATTTCATTTTTCACTAATTTATTTGAAAAAATTACAATGGCGCCTATGGGAAAAGGTTTAAAATTCTTTACACTGTCACAACTTCGGTTGTGCGCAAGATAGAGTCGTAATTTCTAATTCTAAAATATGGTTTTTGGGAACGGCTTAATCAACGGTGACATTTATATTTACCCCCGGTTGACCCCCGCCAGCTGGTACCAGAAGCACCTCAGTAAGTGCCCTTAGCCCACTAGGCCGATCAACGGCTGAAGTGAAATGCATTAAAGTTCAGCAAAATCTCCACATTATCATCGTCATGGTTTTACCTGATAAACGTCTCGCAGTTTGTTGCTTGACAGCTTGAGGTTGATGGACATCACCCAACCTTTTATGTCCCTCAGTGAAGCGCTGCAAAACACATCGACAAAATCCATGCAGAATCTTTTCAATCACACGTACAGAACACGATCCAGAAACATTTTCTGTTTTTAAACATGATCAAAGAGAACACAAAAGTATGGTAATAAAAAAATAAAACTGCTGTTCCGGGCAACCTAAAACTTGCTTTTAAAAACTACCGCACAAACATAATCTACGCATTACAAATGAACACATTTCTTATTTAACAGTTGACAAATCACAACTAAACACTGTCCGAGATAAAACAGAGCCATATCTCTTTTTATGATTACTTTAGCAAATGTGGTCTGATTTCAAAAATTCTTTCACTTTTGTATTTAGTGATGAACTGTAAAAGTGGCAGAAGCAAATGCCGCCACCTCATTATCTCCGATAAGTGAACGTAGTGAACATTGGAAGAGATTAAGAGATTGGTCGTTCTGTCCTGTCATTCCGTGCGTGTACATGACGACTAATAATAGCAATGACGTCGATGTACCAACAGCACAAGCAGCAATGCCAGCTATTACTTTCCCCTCACTCCGCAAAGCAACTATTCCTTCTCCCGCCCTTTTCCCTGTAGCAATGTTTAAATCACTTCACTTGGCGAAGATATGCACTGAGTGCACTCTCATGTGTACCTTCTAGTTATATCTGTTGCCACTCCATGTAAAATTTGACCATTGTACAACTTTCCATTTATGACAGCCAAAGTAAAAAAAGTCAAACATGTTGCTGATCTCATTTAACGTGACTGTGATATTTTGTGTCATTGACTGCTGAATGTTTGGTGCAGCACTGAACAACGCATCGTTGACACCACCCAGCAATGTGCACAACTCAAACCATGTACACTTGGTAAGGCCTGACATTTTTGGAAATAAACACATGAACAAAAAATTAGTCTCCGTGATATGTATTCACCGTAAATAATGATTTTCCATTATTTTTATGTAAAACAACTGTAAAAAAAGCACAATTAAACGCTCAAATTTCACAAGGTAGTGTAGCAACAGATATGCGGTGAAGTGGCAGTATCTGCTCCTGCCAATTCTGCAGTTTATCACCAGATAAAAAGTTTTAAAAAATGGTCGAAATGAGAAAACAGTGCCAAAGTTATCATAAAAATAAAAAGTAGCTTTGTTTTATCTAGGACATGGTGTATTATTGAGTAAAAAAATTAAAATAAACAGTTTAAAACATTGGTTATAATTTCAAAGACACGTAACAGTGTGTTAAGAGTCAATGGCAACTTACGCTCCATTCTTCTGCAACTTGTTGAACTCTTTATGAAGCCACCTATGACACAAAGTGCAAATAATTACCCACTAAACAGATTCAACACCAGTAACAGTAACATGAAACTTTTCAAAATTTGTTGTCTGATACAAATTATCAACAATGATTTCATTGCACCCTAAATGCATTTCTACAAAATCTCCAAAAATTCGCACGCACACACTGCACTGGAAGAGGTGTGCAAATTTTAGCATGAAATATGATGATGAGATACAAACATAGTCACCTGGATGGTACGAAGTGTTCATTTGTCATTTTTGAGCAGACAGATAATGTGTTAAGCTACACTAACTACAGTATGTCTCTACAGTATGTTGATCAGTTCGTTTTTTTTTACATCAGCAACATTCCACTGTGAGTGTAATCTGAACAATGGTGTTTCAAGTTTTTTCAGAAAGAGTTTCACTGAAAGAATAAAACGTTACAACCAAAACTTAGTGGTGTATCTTTTTGACTCTCACAGTAAAACTAACGTTTTCCTCACCAGTCACCATGATGCAACAACATACAACACATATACATGCTAGTCACTACATATCTTTAATAAATGTACAAAACAGCAGTTTATACACTTGTTAACAGCAACATTTAAGTACTTGCACATCGAAAACAGCAAAAATTACAAAAGGTGATATTGCCCGCATCACACTGATGCGTGTCAATGTGCTGCTGAATAATATCACCTTTTGTAATTTTTGCTGTTTTCGATGTGCAATTCCTTAAATGTTGCCGTTAACAAGTGTATAAACTGATGTTTTGTACATTTATATTTGCTGTTTTATAACTAAAATACTGTTTTCCTACTGGCGATCAGTTAGAAAGATATTGTGCTTCAGATTATTTCCTACAGTAGCCAAGTCACTTACAACTGTTACTTACTACCTAATGGCATGATTGAACAAAGCAAACAACACTTGTCAAGCATGACATCACCGCTGGCCTGCATTGCTGACAATACTCAACAAAATTCCTTTTATATCCACAAAATGGCCATATAAATAAACAAACTAATATTGCATGCATCGCCTGCTTAATATAGGCCCGGAAAACACTTCAATAATGCTAATTTAACTAATCGTATTATCGCAGTTATTGGACCATTGCATAAAATGGCCAACCACAAATGTCTATAAAGTCGAGTCAAACTAAAGTCTGAGCTCATTTCGTAGTTAACCGAGTTCTAGCCAATTTTTGGCAAAAATTCTACAACTTTCGTTGCCAAGGCAACAAAAGTCAACCATGGTAGACTTAGTAAAATTATTTATTTGCTCCACCCTCAAAACCCCTTGTTAGATGCAAGAATCTCCGAGATATCTCGTACATATGTTGAGTTATAGCCCACTTTATCCCAAATTTTGTTTCCATTGCAACGAGGGTCAGTCAGGGTAAAATTCGATTGGCAGCATTCACTGGCCCATCCCCAAAAACCCCAACATAGACACAAAAATCTCGCAGATATCTTTTACACAAGCCGAGTTATAGCCAACTTTGTCCCACATTTCGTTGCCATGGCAACTAGGAAGGGTCCGGGGTAAAATTAAATGACACCATTAGATTAGCCATCCCCAAAAACCATAACATAGAACCAAAAATTATGACTCTATCTTATACACAGCCAAAGTTATGACCGTTTTGAGAATTGTTTAATTTTCCCCATAGGCTCCATTGTAATTTTTTAAAATTTTTTGAATAAATACGTTAAATATTAATTTCAAATTTTTTACCCCCCAAAAGGCACATCCTTGTACGAGACCGCTTTGTTTGAGCCATCGCACGCAAAAATCCGCCGAAGGGTCTGACCTGTAGGTGAGTTTGTGAAAAAAATATATGTACAGTTAGAAAAATTTTTGCGTATATTTCACCTATTTGCCTAAAAAACCCCCACTTGTGTAGATTTACATGAAATTTTGCATGAAGGGTCATCTAGCCGACGTAATCAACCGTGCCAAATTTTATCTCAATCAGATCAGGGATTTTGATTCTGTGGGGGTTGAATTTTTGGCTTTCCCATAAGAAAGAGAAGTTGCCGTTAACACATGGCTTGAACTACCGTTCAGCCTGTGATCACCCCATTTTTTTCAGTCACACCAGGTTAGACCAGTCCCTAGAAATAACACAATATGGCAACAAAAACAGTAGAATCTTAACTTGCTATTGGCTTGCTGCTCATTCTGTTACCAAACTGACAGCATAAAAGCACCGAAAAATATAAAATGCAGTAAACATCTACACTGTGTCTCAAAAAAACCGGACCCCTATTACGTTTTGAAATAACTCCAACAAACTGTGCCTAATAATAATAATGATTAGCTGAGAAAATCGTCAAAAGTACTCAATATCGTAGTGTGTTACTGGCTTACGATATTTCATAAAACGGGGTACCAGCTTAGGTTAGATGTGGATGAACTGAAGCAGCGCTTGGTGGAGGTCTGGTCTGGCCTACGGCAGACCG
>Ga0209367_1003749_pt1 | contig 20782 bp, 12 predicted proteins | sample WorMetLIZISLAND2_FD_187412 | JGI IMG/M metagenome (GOLD analysis project Ga0209367, IMG submission 187412) | Marine gutless worms symbiont microbial communities from Max Planck institute for Marine Microbiology, Germany - Olavius geniculatus... ...
TCTGTGTACCAGAAGACTAACAGTCGCACGAAAATTAAATCAACCCCATCTGATAGTAACTGGTTGAAAAGTTTCCAGTAGTTAACTCGATCAAAAGCTTTGGTGAAGTCAACAAAACAAGCAAAAAAATGGCTACCGTGACTTGTGTAATATTCAATGGTCTGTTTGACTGCAGATGTACACAGGCCAGTGGAATGCCCTTTTTTAAAGCCAAATTGATAACTATCAAATTTATGATTAGTACTTACAGCATTAGAAATGGCAACAAACTCGAACTGTTTGCCTTTGTCCTTAGGAACAGCAAACGCTGTGTAGTGGTTCACATCCAGCTGTGTACAGCACAACAACCGAGCTATCAGATAATCTATTAATCAATCCAACAAGAAAATAAAACAATCATCCATTATCACCTATTGATATATTTCAAAATAAAATGACTAATCACTACTAGAAGCAATCACAGATATCAAACCTCCTCCACCAAGAAGGTGCTGCCACCTGGCAAACGCAATGAAGTCTCAGCTGACATCCTATCTACTAAAGGCAAAGAATCTCGGATGATCCAGAATCTGCAAAAAAATCCCATCACCACCAAAAAAATCGGTACCTGCTTGAGCCATGCCCAAAGCATTCTGAAAAACAGCAAAAAATATCATGAAATTCAGAATCTTAATAGCGTAAGTTTTTCTGGACCACCCAGTAGACTTACTCACAGTCCTGCATGTATGTTGATTCACGGGCTTCTGAAAGACTGGAAGCGCCACCCAGAATGTCCACATCACACCTGGCTGTGGACCATGAAAGCCAACTTTCAGATGCTCAACCACGAACTGAACTCAGTGTGGCAACACGTCCAAAGACGAGGACGATGGAAGCAGCTGGTTGAAATGACTATGCTCCAGTCCGCTGCATGCTTGCAATGATGACGGTAAATGACCCAGTAGGCAGAAAGACTTACACATACTACAAAACAGAGTGATGGCAGCTGATACTTACAGACGTCTGATAATCTCTCCAGTTACGTTTCTTCTCAGTTATCCATGGACCTCTCCGGTCCACTTTCACCATGAGATCAAACGACGGTCTGTATTGCCGGACCCCGGGATTCTTCTCAAAGTAATGCTGAAATATCTTCTTACGCAATGAAGCATCGATCGACACCTGGCATCAAACAGTTACATTCCACATCCGACAATGATCAAATCGATCAATATTAACTCATTACAGCCAATGAAAAAGATGACCGATTTCGAGACATTTCTCGTGAAAGTGGAAAAAACAAAAATGCACACACAGACAGACAAGTAAAGTGCTCACGATGAATGCTGTGTAGCAAGTAGATGCGTAGAAACCTAAAAAACCTATATTCATTTGTGTGTATAAATGTCAGGACTTCTCGTAAATCAATTACACTATCGAAACTAATTGCAGTATCAAAAAGTTGCTGAATAAAACTTTTAGCATTCGATAAATTTCATTTATTCACATCGCGCATTCTTACTTAGCCCATAGAGCTGTAACTAGGCTCAAGCACGCCCGAGACTGCAGCAGACGACAAGTCAGGCCATATCTATTTTTAGCTGCAGGCCGGTAGAGGCAGAGTGCGTTTAGCCAGGAAATTCCAGAGTCAAACTACGTGATGTCAACTACGTCGGTAGTAGTTAGTCGCTCGCTACGACAGCGTTTTGCATGCCGTCAAATGCAACTTTCTAGTTTGGAAGTAGTTAGTCGCGATGTAGACCTTACGTCCAAACTAATCTATGACGTTGTTATGCATACTGCCCCAGGTGCGTAATTGCAAGCTAAACATTGTTAGTATACCCGCTAAGTGAATACATGTATTCAAGTGTGTCATATACAGGTAAGTGGAAGATAAACATCGTCAGTTTAGCCTACCTGCTTAGTTTCTTTGTCAACGAGATCAAACAAAGCACGCATATTGGCCAGCACAATCTGACGACACCTGTGCCATAATAAACACACAGCCCACAAATACCACCATTTACTCCATCAGTGAAAGTGCACTGGTGTTTATACTCACTTGACTCGCATCATCTTTCTAAGCATTCTCTACAACTGCAGTTTAAAGACCATTTCTCCAAACTGCCTTTCGCTTCATCTTGCCACTCGCTAGTTGCTGTCGACAAATAAAAAAAAACAAAAGCTGTGAAGAATTCACCCAGCTTATTATTTAGTGTTTGAATGCAAGTGTTTCTTCAAACAAACAGGCGGAAGCACTCACCAGACATGGCAGAAGTGATCCGTGGCAACCCAGGCATTTGGAACAGACATCGTCTGTGACACAACAATGGCAGAAACATCCATTATCAAACCAGCTTTAAACATCGTTCAATCATTAAAATATCATACCAACTTAGGTCCAGTTTTTCCATCGCCAATCAAATCGAATTTGATCTCCGATTTATTGATCTTCGATTAACTTGATGTTCAGAATTGATCGTCGATCAACTGTGTTTCGTTTTTCCATGCATTTTCAATCTCCAGTTACGTGATCGGCGATTAGCGGATCCGCCATCAACTGAGCCTACTTTATGCCAATCTGATTGGCTGACAGTGACCTCAATTTGCGGTGTTGCGCTAAATTACCCAGCACGCGCTGCGAGTGGACGCCGTAGCCAGTAAACGTCGTCATAGCAACCATATCAACAATATTGTCTACTGTCAAAAATATGTTTTATCGCAAATCAATACGGAAGCGTCTATCCATTTTGTTTCTTCACAAAACACTATGCACAGTATAAATTAATCGGTAGTGATTAAAACTTTATTTTAATTCGTGAATTGCCATTCTGACTGGCGAAGTGAAGCGATGTTTCTGGTGCGAATAAGCAATGAACTGCAGATCGCCACGTTTAATCGTCAATCATCTGACTTGATCGGCCAATATTCAGCCATCAACTTGATGGGAGATTTGATGGACGATTAGTCGCTAATTGGTGATGGAAAAACGATCACTGAGATGATCTCCGATCAAGTCCCAAAGTTGATCGCAGATCAGTTTGATCGGCCATCAAATGTGCATGGAAAAACGGGACCTTAGACGTACACTATATACACACTGGTACTATCACTAACTCATACTATTACCCTAGCCATAATATGACAATTATTATACCATTCTACTACAGTGCAGACTCGTATTCACAATGCATAATAGTTTTTCATCATAAATCTAGTCCAGTACGGGGATGAAATGACTATGTAACATTTAACAACTCGTAGTAGAGCAGACCGACATACCGAAGCAGACAGTGAGAGATCTCGATCCACAATCTACAACAGACAGCAACCAGCAACAGTCTGACTGACAGCATTTTGACTAGCAGCACATGAGCTATGGTGTAAGGACCTAGTGTGTAACGCTGACTGGAAGCAGTGGTATGTCTGCTTGTGGCACAATGGCTAACTGATGCAGTCAGCAGAAAATCTCGTGTCAACTTTACATTCTACAATCGGCAACCGACAACATTCTAATAGCCGTGTGCAGTTCACACACGTGACAGCTTCATACCGAGCTTTCATTAGACAGATTACGTCTCCGTACTGTCTCTACCGTGAAAGTGGAGAGGAGATGGTTGAATATTTCCTTCTCTTCTGTCGAAAATGAGCAGGAGAAGGCCAACAATACTACGGTGATTGCACTGACATCGCAGATGTGTTCCAGGACTGTGATAACCAGGTGAAATTCCTAATCTCTTTGGGCAATCTGACTCCCCCACCCTCATACAGGCACCACCTGATGGGTACATCATGACAACAACAAGATCACTCATTCACTGCAAACTCCACTGACGAAAAGGTAACATAATTGCCTCAGACAACGCGAATGTTTGTCTGTTTACCCACAATTGTATACCATACAGTCAAAAGTGTTGGTCTCAAAATTCTAATGAAATTCTCTGAACACCAATTGTGGTCCAAATCCAAGCATTTTTGGAAAGATTTTCAAATCAACTGTTTTCCAGATGGGTGGGGCAAAAGCTCCAATTAAAACATCTTACATACAAATGGACAGATCCAAAGACAAAAAAAAGTAAATGAATAGTTTCTTAATTGCACAGCAACGAAAACAGGCCATTCAGCACTATAAACGGTTAACTAAAAGCAAATGTTCGTTTGTGTTAAGATCAGACACAATGAATCTTCTACCTCATCAAGCAAAGTGTGCCCGTCACGAACATGCATGTCACGATGCCCGCCACCAGTTGACAGGACGGTGACAGACTCCAACTTCCCGGTTGCATTGTGCAGCCAGAAGTTGTTGACTCGATCGTAGAACTCTACAAGGTAAGGGTCCAACGCAATCACCGGCAGACGATGCGGCGTTGCCTGCGTGATGATAGTATGAACAGCGGAAACATCAAAGCCGGGGATTGTAAACAGAGCACGAGCAACTAAGCCACCCTGCGTATACAGCAGCAAACCATCATGCAATTATCTTAGCCATACACCTCCACACTTGGCATATATGAATTACACAGTAGAGACCAGTATATGACATCTTAGCTGGTAAGCAAACTATTTCCAACAAGGTTTAGGTGAGATGCGGAATTGATGATTGATGCTGACACCTGGTGAATCAAAAATCATTTTTTTTCATAAGTTGGAAGCAAATGCACGTTTTGGGTGGAGAGTTGATACCAAATCTCCCGTAACCTAGGGAACAGCCCACCATCTAACACGATGTGTCACTGGAACCCACAGGAGCACCTGCCAACTGACATCTAAATCCATCAAACGATTTAAGCAGTAAAAAGTGACATGGGGATGAAGTAGCATCCCCACCACCACCCCATCGCGATGAAATTGTCCCCATCCCCATTGTTACGTGTGAACAAAAATAATTGCCACTAATAATTTGCACATTCTACTACTCTTGGTTACTAATGTACTGCAAATTAATAACATTTTGCAACACCCCACGCTATCAGTGTACAAAAACACAAATTATCCACATTTCTAAACATGCCATGCGACGTACCAGTACTATTTAGTGAAATGTATTATTCCCATATGTATTTTTACAGCAACTACTACAGACGAAAGTAGTACCGTATTTCCTCCATTAATTCAAACACTCTGATAACTCGAACACCTAAATTTCAAGAAAATATAATTATTTATTTTACTCCTATTAATTCAAACACATGGCTCTAATAATTTGATCACGTCAAGTACAGGTGCAATAAGCCGTAAGGCTTGTTTACCGCGAACAATGGCTGTGTGTCGTTTGTGTCCCTGGGCATGCATTAGACCAATTAATGCCAACGTCACTAACATGGTGCTGTCTGTCACACTGTATGGTGGGGACTAAGGCACACACAGCCCCACGGCATACACTGCAAGCAGTCAGTCCCCATTACCGTGGGTATACCGCAAATTTTTCACCATCCTTATGATATTACTGTGGCTTTTATCCCCATTACCGCGGTAATTACCGCAGTTACCACGGTATTACCGTGGTCCCCATCCCCATGTCACTCTTTATTAAGCAGCATGCACAAATATGAAAAAAAACAGACAGATGAACACCAAACTATTGAAAAAGTACAGGAATATGTGGAATCAATTACGCTGCAAGAGCAATTCTACCTAAAAATCTGATGCTGTATAATGGCCATTGAAGGTCATCTCAATTTCTCACCTAAATGCAAACTTTCTATTTCTTCTCACTGATACAAATGTCCTTCCAGTCTGCATTTTCTTAGTCCCCTAGCAACAGACCCTAGCACCTCCGATTCAATTTTCTGATCTTGGTGTTTTATAATTAGCAACTTACTTACTTACTTAATTAAATTTACACAATGTCCAGCTTGCTTAAATAACAACAACGTACCATCGAGTGACCAACAAGAACAACAGACTTGGGTCTTTTTGACTTCGGTAGTGACGAATAGAGAGACAAGATTCGACGTAGACAACGGTGCGCAAATTCTGCAGCACAACCCAGCACCAAATGTTAAAAGTTGTCTAAAGTTGTTAAGGTACCCCATCAAAGCATCACCTGCTATATGAGATCACACCTGCCACATGACACAGGTGAAAATGCCAAACCATAACCGCAGGCCAGCGGTCGATGTATCTGCCCTACAGGGATGTGCTGACCTTGGTAGTTGGACCAGGTTGGTTATACACAAAGATGGATTCAGTACGTGACATTTGGGCACCGCCGTTTGGGCGCGACCATTTCGGCGCCTGGATGTTTAAGCGCTGGGACGTTTTGGCGCCGGAAGTTTTGGCGCTGTGCTGCTTTAGTGCTGTCTCCATCTCTCTATCTTATCTTGACAATATGCCGTCAGCCACATAACAGTCGGTGAAAAATAATGAGAGTGGTAGGTCGGTGAGTTTTATACTCCAATCTCATCTATACTGTACCTACGCTTAGTCTGTGTCCTGCTCCTCGATGGATCACTTGTCCACAGACCATCATCCATTCAGGATTCTGGATCGCAGCCACTTGACAGCAAATTAACAAGGAGTCAAACCCATGACCAATGTCATAACCAGTATTACACCAGGCCACCCGCTGCATTGTTGGTGTTAGCTTGCTATGGTTCCTACTACTCTGCAAAATTCATTTTCCCGGACTTCCCAGGGCAATACAAATCGTTTTGCCTCACTAATTTGTTCACACAAAATACCAATAAAACAACAGTAGTTCTATTATTACATCAAACGTGTGACATTTTGTAAAATACTGTAATGCAAAAGTGCTGCATGAGTAGGAACCAACTCAATTCATGATTTCACGGCCGTGACATTTTCCACGAAGTTGGCCTTCTTCTGTGAAATCCGTGATTTTTCGTGAATTTTCGCGCTTTCAGTTTAATTTACGACAATTCCAGAGTTTTATCTTCAGCTTTTGTACAGATGTTGCTGTTTGCTACGTGTCGCACTTCAGCACTAAGTAGTTGACACTGACTGTCTTGAGTCTTGACTTAGTGTAGTAAATATTCGTTGTTCTGAAATTTCTTCGTTTGCATTAGCGCAGCACCTCGAAATAACGTCTGTGGGGCCCGTGAATTTCCAAAACTCTTTCCATGAAATTTGACACATTTTAAAAATTCTGCCGTGAAATCATGCATTTTTCCCCGTGAATTCGGTTGGTCCCTATGCATGAGATAATTCTGCTAAAATCCTCGCGAGAGCTTATGGCAGTTCCTGTTCGCAGGCATCTTTAAATAAGTAGTAACAGCTGCTTTTACATTCGCTGACTGTTCCGGACCCTGTGAGTTTTCCTCAACTTTCCCTGATCGTAGAAACCATGGCTTGCTTTAACTTAAGACTATATACTGCACTTCATTTGTATTAGATCCTACAATATCAACTAAAAATTCACTCACGATTTGCAAAGAATATTTCACTACATGACATTAAAGACTGGTTTATCATTCTTTTATTTAACTATTTTGCCAGCTAACAACAGTTTACATTACCTCGTTACTGGAAAACACTGATCACATAGTACATCACACAGTGTAGGCACAGACATCATGAATATTACTCAGTTTAAGGACCAGAAATTAAAAACCAGAAACCAAAACACAGCACAAATAACAGACAAATTTTAAAAATTAAAACAAGATTATAAATCACATAAAGTGTGAACATACCAGTCTGACGAGCCAGAACCGGACCGAATACTGCAGACATTTCCTGCAATTCAGTTTCACACAAGTACACAGACTCTGACTGACAGTCCTCAGCGTGGTAATGGAATGGAGAGAGCTGAACATTTACTTCTCTTCTGTAAAAAACGGACACCAGAATGCCAAAAAACTTTGATGACTCCGATAAAGTCACAGATTTGTTCCGGGTCAGTGAAAACCTGGTGAACTCCTAGTCTTTTCGCCCTCCTACCCCCATAAAAGCACGGGCCTTATGGGTTCGTCATGACAACAACTGGGTTCTGGTGGAGTCGCCTTTTTGTGGTGGAACCAACAGCCGGCCGGTTCGACTGTCGTCAAAAGCGTCGACAATAAGCCTCGGCATGTCGACATCTGTACCCGACGACAGTCCATCCAGCACAACGGCTGCAAACGACTCCGTATCCCCCGTCCCTCATTCTTCTTGTATCGTCACAACAACAACAACAACTGCAGCAGCAGCAACACAGATGGTTGTAGTAGAATACACGTCTATTGTTTAAATACGGAGTATAGTTCAGATTGACAGAATGTAAATCTGAGCTGTCATGAAGGCTGCATTGCTTCCAGATACTGTGACGGATGTTACTGTGCCATCTGTCTGTCACACTTGTGCACTCTGCTCAAGCCGAGGAACAGAGTGAAATGCCATTTAGCAGGGACACTCGTGCAGCCCACAAGGATTGCAGTACATGAATGAAGAGGGACCTGAAGATTAAAAATCTGCCTTGCAAGTTTCAGCTAAACTGAAACGTGACCACCAACAATGCTGCCTAGTGACGAATTACTTTGGCCATGGCCATCAGTAATCTCCTAGCTGGAAATCACTTCAAGATATTCTCAGTACTAACACCCAAACATGAAGCTTAGCTTACTGATCTAGATACTCTGCCAACTTACGAAAACAACTACCAAGAGCTTCAAACAGACAGACAAGTCAGATAAGACACAAAACAATGAAAGCGCTGGCCACATTCGAGTGCAATGCTGTAGTTAAGAGCTAGAACTGGAACTGTTAAACAACGCAGGGAAACAATTAAGAAATCACACAATAAATACCTCATTAAAATCGAGAGCAAAGAAATTGAAGTGGAAATTGTGATGCATGTCTTCACCGAGACGCAGCGCAACCGACCCAAGAGACCTCACTGCAATCAGATATATTTTATACAGCTGTCACAGTTGATGCATTAATTAATGCGTTAATGCGTTAATAAATTAACGTGCATTAAAAAAATTAACGCGTGTTAAAAAAATTAACGCTCATGTGTAAATTTATTTCATTCAGTTACTAAATTCTGTGCAGCAAAAGTTCGGATATTCCATTAAACTGCGGTTATTGACAATCGAATGAAATCAAGTAACTAAACTAGTTTTTGTTTCATCACTTGTAAATAAACAATTACTTATTTACTTCATTGACAGGCTAATAGATTTCTAACTTTTAAAATTTTTTTTCATTTTTCTAACTTTCTATATTCTACTGGCAGGTCCCATAAACGTCTCGGGCCCAGGGTGATTTACCTCCTACTCTCCATCTCCACGGGACTGGGTGCGTTAATTTACGCGTTAATTAATGCATTAAAAAAAATTAACGCAGTGCGTTAATGCGTTAAAAAAATTAACGCCTTGACAGCTCTAATATTTTATTTTTTTATTTTATTTACACATACTCAGAATGCAGAGCCCACCAATGAGCTCTCTGAACTATTGGCCTATGTTTAATGACTCTAAGGTCATGCTAAAATTTTCACCTCTGATCTTTCAACCCTAATACCCAATTAGTTCGATTTCCTAGATGGACTAACAATAAACGTTCAATGTGCATTAGATATATCTCACAAACACACCCTAAAAATAAACTGTGACAGATCTGCTCACACTAGTGCACAGCAAATACTAAAGATATCGTGAGAATAGTATCGCCGACAAAATTCCTCCATCTCCAATGGGCAGCAAATGCATAAAAATTAAAACGCAGAATACGTACTACAATGAAATAAAATTTTTAAAAAATATGTGCAACAGACAACAAGAATTCATCTAATAATCTGATCAACAACAAGGCTTCAAGACTTTGCTATAAATACTGATCATTAAACTGTATCTTTTTTGTCATCAAAATAAAACAACAGGAGAAGACCAGTCACCTTGTTTATAGCTGCCGGCACTACCAGGTATGAAGAGCACTGGAATTCCTTTCAGCTTGAACTGTGATTGCCTGAACAGTTTCATCAAACACTGTCATGCAACAGGTGTGACATGCTTAGGGCTGGTTTCCGGATCTTTTAGTTAAGTGAGTGAGTGAATGAGTAAGCAGGGTTTAACATCTCACCCTACACAGTATAGGTCATTTCGGGGACAAGTGGCACAGGTGGCATTTCCTTTACAGGTAGTTTTACCATGTCCAAATCTCTGGCACTTGTAACATCGCAACGGGTTAGGAATATAAATGAGAAATGAGAGTTATGCAAATCTGTCAGTTAACACTAACTTGACCGGCCAGTTAAGATCCAGAAAGCAGCCCTTAGTGTGTACTACACACTAAACCACAAGTAAGCAGAAATAAATACATCTGAAAACAATCACTAACCAGAATTTTAATAAGAATCTACAAAACTGACAACTGTTCCCAGGTCTGCCATCAGATACTTTTGACCCCACCTCCTGGTCCGCAAAGTGGTTGAGCCTTCTATCAGTTGGAGAAGAGCTAGTGGGTCTTGGCTCTTAGGATCACTGGTACAGTATCCGCAAAAATCACCTTACACTAATAACACTGTAATTTACGCTAGTCCTTAAAACCAAAAATGCACTGAATCTAATTTCTTCTCCCACAATGTAAGCCTGTGGCATGTGCCAACACAATTCAAGGCATAATTTCACAATCAAATCAACCAGTAAATTACTATTTACCACCAAACTCTAACATAAAAAGTCAACAAAAATGAAGATCTATTTCACCCACAGACACAGACTGGCTATAATACAAACTTAATGCAAGTGCTGCTATATAGTTAGTAAATAGAACACTGGCTAACTGCTATCAGAATGCAAGACAAAACTTCACAATCAAAACAGCCAGCGGATCACACTACCTGGATTCAGCAGCATATCGACTGCAATGCAAAACAACATCATCAACTTACCACAACTGAAAATATGAGGGTCGTTCCATAAATAATTTATAAAATGGTGTCATTCCATTAGTTTTCCAAATATAACAAATCCAAAATATACATTTTGTAGGAAATTTAATACTGACATCACTGTGACGTCATTTATAAACATTAGATTTGGTGACATTGCCATTAAATTCATCCTGTAAGGTAGACATGCTATTATCTGTTTTCTTGTAGGCAAAAGAGCTTCTTGCAAATAAGATTCACTCCAGTTATGACGATGAATGTTTATTGAAACCAACAATACATCTTCAGTGCAAGAAAATGCTAGGTTGTCAGAAATTTGCATCAGATACCTAGGTGCAATCAGTCATTTGTCAGTGGCTTGGACAGCAGCCAGCATCCAGCAACCAGCCTGGTCTTACAGTCATGACTAACAACGTCTCATTGCACTGACTACTATTACGTTTATTATTATTATTATGTAATTTTATAAAGTGCCCAACAATAAAAAACCTTTACTGCAGGCTCATATCCTTGCTCTCACAGTGTAAGCTGATGTCTGGCTAATGCTAACAAGAAATTTGAGCTAATACTCATGAGGCGCGCAAGAGCTTATGGCAGTTTCTGTTCACAGGCAATCTTAGTCTATCTTTATCCATTTCTTCGCAATTCACTTTTTTACAGCCAAAAATCGCCAAAAAAATCGCACAAAATCAATATTTTTAGGGTTCAAGGTCATCGATGTTGAGATTTCTAAGAAGCTAGTCGTCAGTGCTTGTTATGATAAGCATGTCTGTGCTTATCTGCAACCATTTACACGCTAGACAAGCCAACAGCGGTAACCCTCTTTGAAACCAGCGTGCTCAGGCCTCATTGAATATAGAAGGTCTGGACTTGGACCGCTAATATCTACGTTCCATGCTGAAAATTTCATATGCAGGTTGTCTTGGTCTATCTCCAGCCATTTCAGCACAATTCACCCTTGAAAAGCGTGTCACAGCCCAAAATTGCGAAAAATTCACTAGAACCCCCTATTTTGGGGGTTCAAGGTCATTCAAGGTCATCGATGTTGACATTTCTAAGAAGCTCGTCGCCAGTGCTTGTCTCAGCATGTCTCTGCCTATTTGCAACCATTTTCACGTTGGAGGAGCCAATAGTGGCAGAATAACGCTTTTTAAGAGGGGTGCCCCTGTTTCGCCTCCTCATTCGTAAGGACCCCCTTTACCCATGGGCCTGAAATTTTGTCACGAAATACTAGAGACTCTAAGCTATCATATGGTGAAAACCCGAAGTCTCTATCTCACCTGGTCTTGGAACGGTATCGGGACATGACGGACGGACGACCAGACGGACAGAATTACCGTAGCTAATATGCGCTATAGCTAGCTAGCTAGCTCTCGCGCGTAAAATTACTGACTATTTGGCACAGAGAAAAGCATTACTTAACTGTCAGCCAAATCAAACCAGCTAAGCTGCAGACGGTTTAATTACTTGACCACGTCCTTAATACATCCCACATCTAACTGGACACATACTGAGCCACATTATGAAAAAATATTATTATTTAACACAAATAAAACATAGTGTGTGTAGTATCAGAGTATGTACAATGGCATAGCCAGCATCTTCAGGTGGAGTTGGGGCATGCAAAAAGCTGAGGGAAGGCACTATCCCTCACCACTAAAGAAAAAATCTGGGAAACCACTTTGCCAGAAAATTGTTTGACTTCTTATGCGAAAACACTGTGCTCATGCATGTTTGCCACCATTTTGATTTTCGAGTAACAGCACAATACATACAATACACACAGGACCAATGCTGCATTCACACAGACAGTGCAGCAGCAAAAAAGAAGTTTGGTGGAATCAATCCTAACAAAAGAACTCAGTGTATTCCTGAGATGGCTGAATATCTTTTGGCTAATCAAGCAATGTTTTGACGATGGCAAATGGCCATAGGTCTCCTGACAGCACATGCCACAAGTATCCCTCTGCCATGGCTATACAACTGCATGCGTGATGTGTGCACTGTGCATAGAATATGTACAGAAAATAAAAAATACACAAGCAATGTAATGTAGATAATGATTACAAACCCTTCTCCGTAAAGGTACAGACTGTATTGTGGATATTTCTTTTGAAATTCTGCACTCAGCTCCAGTTTCTGAACATCAAAACATAGTAAAACGCCACGTAGATATTCCGCAATTGTAATATAGCTAATCAATTAACATTATATGTGACAAAAATGCAGTATTTTTAGTATTTTACGTAGGGCCCGCCCTCCACAACCAACGACTGCCCAGGGCCTTCACATGTCTTCATCTGACCGTGATTAATTGAAACAGTTAGACCTACTAATCAGTTGAGTGACGATGTTGTAATCGTTCTGTAAACAAAAAAAAACAGAAAATATTAGTCTACATTAGATAGACCTGAGAGTCACCCATCTCATTGCAATCTGACCCGACTTCGACTCAAAATGTCGTCAAGTAGACTTGAGTCGACGACTTAGATGAAACGGGACTTGACCTGACTTGAAATTAAATCGACTTAAGTTGACTTAAAACTGACTTAAACAAAAACTGAAAAATAGACTTAGGGCCTAAATTTCGGCAAATACTGCAAAAATGCATGCTATTTTGCCATCGGATGCATGCGAGTCTACAAAAATAGCACACAGTAGTTTGGCGTGTTTCATTCCGAAGAACTCCTGCATAGGCTATGTATTCGCATAAGACGTATAGCCTAGCGATGTATAAACTAAAGTCCAAGCTGAATAAATCTGTCGTAAGCTTTTATTGTCAACTTTAGTTGTAGACAATTTAGCTTAATAGTCGGCCCTTTGGTATAATGTGTCTGTCGTCGACGCGTCATCTGTCTGTCAGCCATCGGTCATGCATGCACCGTGGCTAACTAGAGATAGGGCCACTGGTGCTAATAGGAAGTCGCATAAGACTTATGCAACTTCCTATTATAGGGGGTGAAAAACCAAGGGGCGAAATGGCAAAGGGGCAAAAAAGCCAGACACTGCTAGAGCTAATTGTGCATTCAGTACAAGACATTTGGGACACCACTCTGAAACTGACCCTCAATCGGCACCGAATGTAATTTACACACAATTAACGAAAACTGGCACAAACCCTAACTACTGACCCTATCCCTAACCATAACCCTAACCGAGCCTGACCCTAAAAACTCAGAAAATGCAAAAATCGCAGTTAATTTTTTTGAGGTAATAAATGCCTGACTTAGGGTTAAATTACTTTATGTAACACTTAAACCCAAGTCAGACATTTATTACCTCAAAAAATTAATCACAAGTGCGAAGAAAAAAGGTGCAAAAAACGAGTCGAACCAGAGACCTTTCAGGCAGTGAATGTGTGATGCTGCCCATTCGACCACAGTGGCTCTCTGCAGAATTAATTCAACTGCGATATTTATGCCAGCGCCATAGAAGTGTCCTATAGCATTATTACTGGGTACCAGTCTACTGGCCGCTTATTGGTTAGTGCCAATATTGGTTTCATAAGGTCTGACCATGTCTGACCAAGTCGTTTTTTATTGCTTCCAGAATGTAAGTTTCGCGTTTTTAATTGTTCCGGAAAGGCCCGTGTCGATACAAAAGCTTTCTGGGTCGAAAGTGCGGAAAACCGGTGCAGCGCGGGAGGGTGATTGACGTCACACCGTGTCAGCCAATCAAATGCATTGTTTACACCTCTGTTTCACGCCAGATTATGGAACTTATAATGTAGTTATGTACCGATTAATTTAGACTTGTGCATTTTACTGTGCATAAAGATAATCGTACCGGTGTGTGCATTCATCAGCTTGTTAGCCAGCACTTTTGTTAATTGAGAAAATAAATCTGAAGGGCACAAAGCACTTGTTTAGAAATTTCCGGAAAGCCAAAAAACACCACTATTGGGTCGATTTCGGAGTGCTCTCCCGAGGTGCTTTTCATTCAGTAACACCCGTTGCCATAACACGGCAGTGACATCATGGCGTAATCGTTTCTTACCATGTATTCGGGCGTCTGAAACATATAGGTCATTTCACAAGCGTTGTCCTCGTAATTTTTCAGCATGTCATAAACGCCGAAGCAGAGCATTACCAGCAGTCCCAATAACAAGATAAATTTCAGCGGCGACGCCATGATGAATTTTATTTTAGGTCAGATGTCACATGGTGCAGATGGGCTGAATACTGACATTACCGGTAAAATATTCGGTAAAAATATTTGCAAACGGTAATTACTAATTACTGACGGTTTTTAAAAGTTACAAAAAAAATTTCACGCCATTATCGATAGATTCAAACATGAAGATGTTACTGCTCAAGCCCAATGCTGACATCTAGTACCGGAAGTCAATGTGAAAACAGTATTAGTTTAGTTTTGATTGATATTTGTGTAATAATGTTTTCTACGTCGGTCGGAAATAGAGGGCCCTGGCCTGCTTCCGGATATTCGCTGATGATGATGATGATGATGATGATACACTCGTGTCTGGCAGTCTAGCTCCCGTTCCTGCAGAGGATAGGAGACTGAGTTGAATTACGAGAAACTTGCTAGAAACGAAATCAAAAAAGAATTTTATTATATTTGGCGAAATGATGAACTTTTTTCAGTTGCTCAATGCTATAAATATCACGGCAAGCTGATACTCGACTCACGGCTTGGACGGACGATGTCAGAACCTCGAACGCGATTATGTAGATTCAGTACCAGCTTCACGGATACTGAGGCAAGCCTGCTGCGCATGCGTAATGTGCTTATGTCGCGATAATGTCGGGTGGTCTGTTTATGAGGTCGTGTATGAGGTTTTTCGTCTGCTGTCGTTTTGTGCAGCTCGTTTTGTAAACCTATGCAGAATTCGGGTCAGGGGTAATGGCTGGCCGTAGTTGCTGGTATTCAGAAATGCACCAGTCAGACTGTGTCATTCTTGGCTGGCTAGACGTCAGTGCAGTCAGCTGTCCCGTAGTCGCCGAGAGCCTGGAGTTACGAGCTTATATACGACTATAGCTGTGTGCACACTGCACAGTACCATTTGGAAAGCATTTCACATGTCTTTCGTATGCTTAGTGGTGACGAATATTTCTGACGCTAATTTTGAGCATTATGGCTTTTCGCCCCTTTGCCCTTTCGCCCTCTGGCTGATTCGCCCCTTGGCTTTTTCGTCCCATGGCTTGTTCGCTTCGTGGCTGATGTGCACCCGCACTTTTGCCGATTCGCCCTCTGGCTCATTTGTCTCCTGGCTTGTTCGCCCCTGGCTGTTTTGCTCCCTCACCTTGGACGATTCGCCCCTGTTTATCTTTAGACAGCTGTATTGACAGAAATTATCCTTCAGTTTAATTCACACTGTTCCAAAAACTGTTAACTTCCTACACAGGCTATGCTCAGCGTTCTGATAGTCTATAATGCTATAGTCATCGTTCTGTGGCTCCCCTCATGACTGGTCTACCACGTTGGCATGTTTCTTCCTGTGTCGCACTTCTTCCTTCCTTCTCTTTCTCCCTTTTCATCCATCAGTCTCTTGGTCTACCCACCTCTGTGCATGATGAACGTCTACCATCCACTGCCTTTTGCGCTCGAATTATGGATGTTTTGCTTCTCTGATTTTTTGCCTCTTGATATTTTGCCCAATATAAAATTGTGCACAATGGCAAAAAAATGATGGATCAAGAATATGATGTTCAGGGGGTGAAACGTTTTCGTGGGTGTAGCAGCCATTTTGAAACCGTAACAACACTACCTAATAGTAACTACTAAGCATTAGCCTTCGGAAGATTAGGCTTAGGATTAGTGTTAGCCTTAGGATTCTGTGTGGCCTGTCATATGGTGTGTCATCACTATTGCTGTGTTAAGTAATACAAATGTCATTGTACTCTGTAGACTAGATATTCTGCACAAGACATCGATGCACATGCCAGCCGACCGTTATTACTTCGTTGTTCAGTGTTAGCTTGACTCAGTGACTGGCTGGAAGTATCTCAGTATGTCACAGTCAAACAAATCAGCTCAAATGAAAGACGAAGGTGGCAATGCGGCGCTGATCCCAGGCTCATCAGCTTGGGGTGCTTTGAAAGGGGGAACTTCTCAGAAACCATTGATTTTGTCGTCTGATGGCAGTGCAGTCAGCAACGAGAAAACATCTCCAAAACCTTCCGTAGATAAAAGCTGGCCGCCATCTAGTTCGGCAATGCACATAAATGGACTTGTGACTCGATGGGGTGGCAGCAGTGGTAGCACTAACGGCATGTGGTCTGAGAACAAAGATATTGGTTCTGGCTGGGGATCGCCCGATTCCAGTCCAATTCCGAATGCAGGAACCGAGGTTTGGAGTGCCCAAAAGCAGTCCGAAAGTGCTTCATCTCGCTGGGGGTCGAACAATGCTACAGGGTCAGTATGGGCCGGTGGTGATGCAAAGAACAGTATAGATACTGAGTCAAAGAGTGTGTGGGCTCAGCCGGCCAGCCAGCCCAGTGTGTGGGGTAGCACCGGTGATGCTAGGCCAGTCTCTATTTTGTCAGCAGCTTCCAATCATTGGGCAGGACATGATCAGGGTAGTAACTGGGGCAGTTCAAGTCCACAGCCCACAGCCATTGTGACATCAGCCTTCAGCACATGGGCACAGGCGGCTGGGCGTGGTCTCACTGTGTCTGCTGTCAGTAAGCCTGGGGGTAGCTCTGCACCAGGTTCGAATATGTCCCGTGAGGAACTTATCGTTCGTGCAATCAACAGCCAGGATGGATGGGGTCAAACGCCAATCCGCCAGGATACAGCTTGGGATGTTACTGCCGAACCATCTGTGAACAACATAGCAGCCAAGATTCCACCACCACCACCGCCGCCGCCCGAGCTGTCCATACAGCATCCGAGCAACACAGGCACTGCAATCTGGGAAACATCAAAGGACAGTCCACAAGTGCTGTCATCAGAGCTCAGCCCTCATACCCTACTTGCATCTTCAGGCAAGGAATCCATCGTGTCTAAACTGCCATGGGTGAGTTCGGAAGTGAGCCTTGGTGCTGGCTGGGACATTCCGTTACAGGTTGAAGGCAATGCCTTGGTGTCTGGCAACAGCGGCGAACGAAGTTTGCCTTCTGCTAAGCCTGGGACCAACAGCAGTGGATGGTGTGCTCTGCTTGATAGCAAAGACACTGCAGTGGTAAACCCATGGAGTGCTGATACGGCACAGTATGGCACTGGTCCGCAAATGGCTGATGGTGCTGCACTTACAGCATTACTTGACAAGTATGAACGCCAGGCACCATCGGCAGTCTGGGACAGCTCTGGCCTTCAGCCTGATGGCCCAACAGATGCTGGTACAGTCAACACCAGTCCAACATGGGATGGTCAGTCTGGATGTGCACTTGTCAGTCCTGATCCACGGAATGATATATGGAGTCAGGCTGGTGCATCAAAATCTGCTCATTGGGGCAGCAGCAAGTCTTCGGATAGTGCAATATGGAACTCCACGTCACTGGTTAGTTCACTTGTTTAGTGTTCACTGTAGCAGAGTGCGTGTGCCTGTGCATATCTTTGGTTTGCATTGATGCATTTCACCTAACTGTGTTCAGTTTTGCATTTTGGGACAACGATGAACAGACTGATTAGGTTTCTGGGTTTGAAGACCAGGCAATCGCACTAACTTTTTAGTAGTTGCATGACCATTTTTGGTGTTTGTTATATGATTTGTCGGCTATCTTCTAGCTGGGTAATGGATATTGATAGCATTTGACATCCAACTGATAGTAGGAGGCTGAGTTGGCCTGGGCACGTGGTATGTTTGGTGGCATGCTCAAGGTTGCATGCAAATAATCTGTAGTGACATTTGTACTTTGTTGCATGATTGCATCTTTGCATCATTTAATAATTGCCTAATTTTGTCTTGTCTAGTTTAGTGCATACCGGCAACCTCCAGCCTGTGGGCCACACTTACCCATGATGGATTGTTATCCAGTTTGTGACGTCGATGAGAAAAATGCGTACCTCCGTTATCAGATGGCAACACACCACTGATTACAGCATTTTGCACTGGTCGGGCCTGCAGTGACTTAAGACCATGTTCTGTGGCTTGCTGCTCAAAGAAGGTAGTGTGCATCACTGATGACCTGTTTGTGTGTTGTTGTTTGCTAGGGCAAAGTAGCAGAGCAAGGTGGTTGGGGTGATGCAAGCTGGCCTTGTATCACGTCGGACTTGAAGCCTCCATCAGCCGCTGCATGGAACAGTCCAACAGATCTCGCTCAGATGATGATCAGAGATACGAAGGTACTGTCGGCCATACCTGGGCACACAGCGGAATAATTTGGCCTGGCCTGGTTTGGCACTTGTTTTTATGTGTGATAGCAGAATGCTTCGCGCATCTTAGCTATCGTCTGGGCATTTGTTCGTCCGTCTGTCTGTCCGTCTGTCACACTGCAGTATTGTGTCAAAATGGGACACAAGCTAGGATCACGAGATTCTCACTGTCGGCTGCCACAAGGACTGTGGTTTATTGTGACAAAATCTTGTGCTCGTGGCTGAAGGGGTTCCTTTCGAATGAGGGTGGCAAAGATTGGTACCCCCTAAAAATGTTATTTTGCTGTTATTGGCTCATAGAGTGTGAACATGGTTGCAGATAGGTACAGACATGCTGCTTATCACAACAAGCACTGGTGACAAGCTTTTTATTGGCGTCAACGTTGATGACCTTGAATGATCTTGAATTCTCAGAATGGGGGTTTTTAGTGAATTTTTTGCGATTTTTGGCTGCGACACACATTTTAAGAGTGAATTGTGCCAAAATGGCTGGAGATGACTTGAACAACCTGCATATGACATTTTTAGCATAGAATGTACATTTTTAAGAATATAAGTTTTGATCTCGTAAATTTAAGGAGTCTCAAATTTAAGTACTCTTTCAAGATGCATTAATATCTAGGCCTACACTGATTGCCAAAGTGGCAGGACCGCTGCTATCGTGTGTCATATGAGCTTTGCTCAACTTACTTGTTCACAGTATTTCTTAATTTGGCCACAGATTTTCATTGCAACTTCTTTAGAAGTCAGAAATTTCACAATGGACCATTGCAATGGCTTATGGGACGAACTGACATTACATAAGAATAATAAAAAGACTATTTGTTTTATAGTTTTTACGTGTGACAGCAGAATGCTTCGCGCGTCTTTGCCATCGTCTGGGCGTCTGTCTGTCCGCCTGTCTGTCACACTTGTGATTTGTATCAAAACGGTGCAAGCTAGGATTACGAAATCTTCACTGTGGGCTGCCCCAAGGTCCCTAGTTTATCGCGACAAAATTTCCTGCCACTGGGTGCAGGGGTTCCCCTCGAACGAGGGCGTCGAAGAGGGGTACCCCCCTAAAAAGATGTCATTTTGCCGTTATTGGCTTGAATAATGTCGAAACGGTTGCAGATAGGTACATACATGCTGCTTATCATAACAAGCACTGGTGACAGGCTTTTTGGATTTATCAACATCGATGACCTTGAACGACCCTGAATTCCTCAAAGAGAGGTTTTTAGTGAATTTTTCACAATTTTTGGATGCAGCGCACATTTCAACAGTGAATTGTGACTAAATGGCTGGAGATAGACCAAGACAACCTCTGTATGAAATTTTCAGCATTCAACGTAGATTTTAGCAGTTCAAGTCCCGACCCCCTAGGTTCAAGGAGGCTGGCGAAGGCAGGCATCAAAGACAGCTACCCCCCTAAAAGTGGTTATTTTACCACAATTATCTCGTGTAGCGTGAACACGGTTGCAGAAAGGCGCAGACATGCTGCTTATCATAACAAGCACTGGTGACAGGCTTTTTATTGCTGTCAACATCGATGACCTTGAATGACCTTGAACCCTCAAAATAGGGGTTTTTAGTGAATTTTTCTGCGATTTTTGGCTGTGACACACATTTTAAGAGTGAATTGCGCCGAAATGGCTGGAGATAAACCTGAACATTTTCCGCCTGACATTTTTTTAGCATAGAACGTACATT
>Ga0209367_1003750_pt1 | contig 20772 bp, 10 predicted proteins | sample WorMetLIZISLAND2_FD_187412 | JGI IMG/M metagenome (GOLD analysis project Ga0209367, IMG submission 187412) | Marine gutless worms symbiont microbial communities from Max Planck institute for Marine Microbiology, Germany - Olavius geniculatus... ...
TTGCGACAAAGTCCGGGACAAGTTCCCGACAAAGTCGCGGACGTGTCGCGGACACAAATCATGAAAGTCCGCGACACAAATCACGTCGCCGACTTTCATGATTTGTGTCCACGACAAGTCCGCTACTTTGTCGCCGACTTTGTCGCCAACTTTCCCCGTGCATTGTAACGGGCTAAATTCCATTACAGCGACACAAACGGGTTTGTCGCGGACTTGTCACGGACTTTGTCGCAAACATCTCGACATGTCTCGACATGTGTCCGCGACTTTCGTGATTTGTGTCCACGACTTTCCCCGCGGGGAAGTTTCGGTGAAAGTCGGCGTAACTGAATTTGGGCTATACATGTACCACCGCCCCAATCAGCCATATTAGGCATTCACGCTGTAACCCGTTCATACTCACTTCTTATCCTGGTTACATGTAACACAAACAGCATCTTTAAAAGCGCTATGCAGTTGTTGTTTTTTCAGAAATTGTATTTAACGTGTAACCACGTCAGAAACATTTGCAAAGAACGTTCAATACTGCCGAAACATCTTCTAAATAAAAACATTTCACGTCCAAGATCCACGTACGGCAAATCGACGCCTCGGAGTCAGTTTTGAAAATGTTTTGGACTTGTACAATGGAACAGAAAAGGTCTGCAAAACATTTCTGAAAATGTTTTTTTTTGTTTCACGTGTAACCGCGGCCTAGAAATAGAAGCGCGTCATCATCATGGAGGGTTAATTGTGTCGGTCTATAATTGACCGAGCGGTCCAGAGCATGATGCATGGTTCGTGGAGAAGCGTTACGTCAAGCGCCCACCGCCAGCATGCAGCACATCGCGGCTTCCTACTGATCGATCACCTGTCGCTGATTTACCGTTCAATCGCTGGCAGTGCCTGCTGCCACGCTGAGGCTTCCACGAACATTACATCATCGACTACTACCGCTCCATTGTTTTACCGCTATACGTTCGACATTCGCGTGATTGCTAAATGGCGACGTTTATTAGAAAAATCAGCATTGAAGGTCAAATAGTTTAAAAGTATGCACAGTTTTTCATGGAAACCTATCTCAGAACTACGGAATGTGATCACGCAATGTTAAGGCTACTTAAACCGTAACGTAACCGACGTATACACTACAGGTCTAAATGGCACGAACGGTTTAGCTCGTTTCGTTTACTCTACAAGCTTGCAACATTATTTTTATTCGCAAATGCCCGCCATTTGTCCAAGGCCCAGTTTCTGGAATTTTTAGTTCACTTATCAGTTAGCAACCAAAAATTGGGCCTAAGGCGCTATTTTCGTTACTTCGGTTTGCTGTAGACTTACTTGCTGTACGACTCGCTGCTTGCTGTACTAAGCCTACAAGTCGTGTTGTTTACATGAAAAACATTTTAGAAAGTGGACTAAGTCAAAAATGTACGTCATGGCCTAGTATTGTGCGGACTTACTTTACTTTTTCGTTGTACTCTATATACAGTTTTTATACAGTTTGTATAGCCTATTAAATGCAAGTTGTACTACAAAGGACAAACTGCGTAACAGATCCACGACTAGTCGAAGTAAGCTAAGCGAAGTTTGGACTTAAGTCTCTCTCAGATGCAATTGATCGACACCCGACACATTGTAGGTCTATGCTGCGAATATTAGCGACAGATTCGACGCAAATCTAGTTATTAATCGTTCAGTTATCACTGCTGGTAGCTAGATTACTGCGATGCTCGATTGCCTCGAGCAGCCGCATGCCGCCAAGACGACAATCGGTGCCTGAATACTGCGTGACGTAAGACTCGACTTGTTCAATGGCTGCTGCATCTCAACGCTGCTGCAGCACTTCCCGTCTACTATGACAGTATCGCCCCCCTGAAAAGTCGCCCCCCGGCGACATTTTACCGGTAGAAATTCGCCCCCCGGCGGATTTTTACCGGTAAAAAATCGCCGGGGGAGACTTTTTACACGAATTATCACACTGACTCCGGCGGATTTTTAATGGGGGGAGAGACTTTTTAATGGGGTCGGCGAGATTTTAATAAGGGGGGAGAGAATTTCACACAGTGATTATGTCTCCCCTCGGCGGATATTTCATGGGGGAGACTATTTAATGCGACACCGGCAATATTCTGCTCCCATCAGCAGGCTGCGGGAAAAATATACCGTAAGAATACCGTAGCCTATGCGTTTCCGTGAAAATGTCGGCGGTCATCTGCAATTGTTGCACAGTCTCTTTCTACGCACGTGTCTTACTCTTTCGTGAATCAGCCGGACAACGAGAACTTTGTTATTGTAATAAAATAGCAAATATAAATGTACAAAACATCAGATTATACACTTGTTAACGGCAACATGCAATGAGTGACACATCGAAAACAGCAAAAATCATAAAAAGGTGATATTATTCAACAGCACATTGACAGTTAGACGATGATATCACTCACCATCACAGCGTCTAACTGTCAATGTGTTTTTCAATGCCGGGTTCAGAAATGTCCATGCTGGGCAGTTGCTTTAAGATATTCACAACCGCTGGCCTCTGCGTGGTCTTCACACTGAATGACCTAAATGGCCGTTGCAAACTCTGGCTGTTGCATAAAGCATGCGTCTTTCGGAGTCAATTAACATAGGCCCTAATCTGAATGACGCATAGATTCACATTGTCCGTGGCAGAAATGTATCCCTATAGACGCATTCTCGGATTATCGTATCAGAATGATTGCGGCATCGCACAATTTTCTCGCTGCAGCACGTCTGTTCTTGTTGGGGCTGTTTTTTAATCTTCCGGGTACATAATACGAGCTTGGAGTCTGTACGCTAATTAATTGAATGAATTGAATAGGTACGACGGCTGCAGTGTAATCCGGCACCCAGAGCGCTGGACGTTGCCTGCAGTGTTGCTATAAAATATAAGATACTGACAGTCAGCAGCAGCAGCTAATACAGGTAAAAAAAACCGTAAAACATACCTGTGCCGTGCGCTGTGGCGACACTGTGACATTTATGTATTAGGTCATTACGTGTCATCGCAAACTCGGCTCATTCATTTTACGCTACTGCAGGAAACCAGATAAGCGTTTCATGAATGGAGCGGGGATCCCACGAGCAGATTTTATGTCGTACTTCCGTTCACAATACGAATTCATCGCCATAACCCTCGATCTCAATTGTTTACGCTAACATGGCTCGTGCAGTGTTGGCGATTATTTCGCTCCAGGTGCAAAATAAAACAAACGTGGTCAATATAGTCTGCCGTTAATTTGATCATTCGAATAATGTGCAGCGGTTTACTTTTGGTTCGCATTTTAGTGCGCGTCTGCAAAGTCGACAGTTCGTACGACATACGGTATACCAGAAAGCGTGCAACGAAGTTTTTGTCCTAATATTTCACACGCTAGCATATATAGCATATATATAGCATACGTTTATTCGCCACAAGAGCAGACAAAAACAACAGAAAAGATAGACAGGGACAGAAAAAAAGAAGAAAAAACTACAAAATAAATGTCCAATACAAACACTTAAATAACAATAGAGATGACAAACTAGGACCTACTCGCGTTCCACCAAAGCACAAACCAGCAAATGCATCATAAACAATGTCTCGAATACCACTAGAAGACATCTTCATAAAGTCAACAGCACACAACGACTTTGAGTCACTGAATTCTTTTGACAAAACGTAGTTCACATTCCATCATAACTGAGTGACTGACTAGTAAACAAATACGTTTTATGAATAATAACTTTCGCAAATGAAAAAATCTGACAAAGTCAAGCTTACCGCAGAAATACTGAATCAGTTTAACCGATTTCCACTTGTTCATACCAAAATGCGCCGATAAACATTATTCCAACAAACAGAAAGTTCATGAACCATACTACTTGTTAAGCTAACTGCCTCAATAGCATACGTCAAAATAGGTAAAACATAAGACTCCATAGGACTCAGTCTGACAGTGTGTTACACAAACCTGCTATGACTCAAAATTGCATTAGCAGCGGCATACATAGATGTGATAGACGTTTACAACGTTTACAAAAAAAATCTTTGTTAACGCGTTTATTATTTTGTCAGCGGTTATCTCAATAAAAATTACATGAGCGAAACGAAGCAAAATTATGGCAGCGACGTAGATAATTCGTGGACGGGACAACTCAACTTAGTTTTTACATAGCTATAAAATTAAAGTGAGTGAATTCTGGGCACTTTTGTAAAACGGTTGTCACAGAACTGACAATGAAAAAACTTTTATTGAAATTTGGAATTATCCAAATAATAGGCCTAATATTCAAACTTACGCTCCGTGTACGTTTAATTTTAGTTTACAAACGTTTACAATCTTTCTCCTAATAAACGCGTTTATTAACGTTTGTTATAATTTTTTTGACGTTTATCACATCTAAGGCGGCATAAGCTTTACGTAGGCCTACAGTGAAAGATATATCAATACTTAGCTGTTTATGACAGCAGAAATGTAAACCCAAATATTTAAGCTTATCAAACCATTTAACTGCCTCATCTCTGATGACAAGATCATCAATCGGTTTATTATACTGAACTGAACTGAACTGAGTTTATCAGAACATTCTTGCAGCTCGAAAGCTGAATAGCTAAATAATACAGTGATATATGAATAACAAAATATGCAAAACATGCAAAAATGTCCAAATAGAGAAAGAAATAATATCTAGACAGAATAAAACAGACAAAAAACAACAACAATAGTCCCAGTAGTCTATGTGAATTGGAATGGTATAAACTATTTGGTATAGACGTAGAAATGATTCTTTTCAAAAACTTCTCACAGACACCACACCGCTCCTCTTCCCCCGACGTCCCCCTCTAGCTCCAACTATTTGGTGGGTATTTAAAATTCGCTGCGAATGTGATCTTTAGTGATCGTTTTATTGTAAATTTACTGTTGCACGCGTCATCGAGGAATTTTGCAAAAGTCCGATTTAGTTAAATTTGTGTCAAAAATGGAGTTTGTTTGGACTGACGATTGGCGTATTCTTGGCTTACGCATGTAGAACTGATAATCCTCGGGGATTATCTTTTCGGGCGGTTTCTTCACGCTCGCTGCCGTCCGTAGATGGATTGCGACGACGTGGCGACGTAGATTAGCTTGCTATTGAATTGTGTCTTGTAGCGAACAGTTTGTTAGGGTTTCCGTTCACTGACTTCTGAAGACCAGAAGTATACATCTAATAGCATCAAGCTTGATGACATCAGTAGCTTACGGTGGATGATGTGCACGCACAGATACAGTTGCAGTACTCGATACAGCTGCGTAAAAGACGTCACGTTGATTAGTTCACTGATTAAATGTCACTCTCTCACTTTGTAGAAACGCATGCCGTAATGTAAGTTGTGGCCTGCCGCTGATCTGCACTAAGAAAAATAACAGCATACCGCCAGTTTAGTCTAACAGGCAATAACTAAAAAATGGGAAAATAAACAACCCACGTTAATTTTTCTTCTTCATCAGACACTTCAGCCGCTTTTTGTCTCGCACACTTCGATTTATGGGAACTTTCGGATAATATAACCATCGTTATTTTTTTGCATTTTTGTAGCTGCATTCAGCTGCAATTCTGTGTTTTTTTTCCACTTTACTAGAATTTGGCTAATTATATTGATAAAAAAAATCTGACTAAGCGATTGATACACTAAAGCGAAATTTCAGTAGTCGGCAGTAAGTTTCATCGCGGAATGACATATTATCAATACCAAACTTATGCTAGGTTTGTCTTAAAATTCTGTAACCGAATCAGACGAACCTGCATTCAGCGCACTCTCATGAGTTATTGTCAATATATTGACGACAAGGTTTCTGAAAAAAACAAGAAAATATGCCGATGCCGAGTGCTGACATGATATGCGGTCTTTCGTCCCGGAAGCGTTTCAGGCATCGATAGGCCGATAGTAAATTAGGTCTAAGAACGGCTAGGCCTGATTTGCGGCTGGCGCGCCCGAATCGCCTGAGTCGTCCGGCGATTGATAAGTAAACATTACTTTTTAGCCTTCTCCAGATGCAGTAGTTTCATAAAATGTTTTCGCGTTCGCTAAACTTTTACCTTGGATTTTCTGAACGAAAGATTGACATACCGGTTTCTCCTGCCATGGCAAACGTTCACGCCAAGATTGGTTGCTTTTTGAGTTAAAAGTCCGTACGGGCCGGACAGACTAGGAGACGGATGGGCGAGACGCGTATTGCTGTTGATGTATTGATGAAACTGATACAACTAATGACGTTGTCACGTTCAGTTTATCAAATAATATTTAGCGATAGCAGAGCTAGGTATAATTTCCAACTTTCGTCGACCAAACACATTTCTCAAAACGGAAACAGTTATCTACGCAGAAGCAAAAAACAATTAAGTAACCAAACTGTCCAGTAAATAGGTCAACCTGTAGAGTGCAATAATAGTCTAAAACCAAATGTTCATCAACAATTGCGGCATTTAAGACCGCCGCATAAAACGATAAGAAAATGTGAGTAATAAGGGATGAAGCAAGAAGATGGCAATGTTTGATGTTGTCGTTCGCCGCAAGAGGACGCTTTGGACGTATACTCACGAGACCGACTGTACTGTAATCTCTGTCTCATCGTGTATGCCGTCTGATTCTTTCCATTACACCGCGGTTCCTCACGTCACGTCGGCTTTTAATAGTCATGCACCGTCGAGCCAGAAACGTTGATCAGTAAGTGTATAATAATTCATCAGATATTGTATCAGAGCTTCAAAGTTCTATTTATGATACACGTCTACGAGGGATTATAAAAAATAAGAAAAAGAGGAAAAACTAAATAAAAAAAAATTAAAAAAATAAGAAAAGGGAAAAAGGAGAAGAAGTAGAAATAAAGGAAATTATGATAAATTAATGAATCAGTGGTTTATTTGGTTTTGCAGCCTAAGTGCTAAATTGTATAAAAAAAATTAAGACAGATTAACTGAACACGTATACAAACTAACAAAAAGTAGCATGTATAATACAAGACACAAGAGTGCGGATAAAGCTGCTATCAGCCACGGCTCCGACTATACGTTTGAGTTCAGTTGTTAAAATTATGAGATAAATGTTGTGTTAGTTTCTTATACAAACTAGAAATACGTTCTGTGGAACGAGGTATCTGTCCCATTGCCACACTATAGTAGCTGCGTATAAGGGGGTAGGTGCAAACAGAGCGCAATATATTATCTTTCACGGGGGCCGATTTGTAGTCAATTTTGTCCCAAAATTCGTTGCCATGGCAACAGGGGTCGGCAGGGAAGAAATTTTAACGACACCGTTGGATAGCCCGGACCCCAAAAAGGGGGTAGGTGCAAACAGCGCGCAATTATCTTTCACGGGGGCCGAGTTGTAGACAATTTTGTCCCAAAATTTCGTTGCCATGGCAACAGGGGTCGGTAGGGGAAAAATTTAAATGACACCACCGGATAGCCCGGGCCCAAATATAGGAGGTAGGTGCAAACAGAGCGCAATTATCTTTCACGGTAATTGAGTTATACCTCTGTGAGATTTCCATTGGCTGTAATGCAAAATTTTGCAACTTTTGAATGGTTGCTATGGCAACAGTGGTTATAGCGGGTAAATTTAAATAACACGTAAGATTGCCCGACCCCGAAAATAGACGGTAGGTAAACACAACGCGCAATTGTCTTTTACGGGGATCGAGTTATGCCGCTTTGAAGTTCCCATAGGCCGTAACGCAATTTTTTTTAAATTTGGGGGTAAAATGTGGGAAGGAGTTATCAGATTTTTATTTCAAACAAACTCGATCTTACTTTTTGGGCCTTGAATCACCGTGCAAGATTTCATTAAAATTGAATCAAAATTGCGGCCGTAGGAATGTTTACAGACAGACTGACAAAATGACAGTGTGACATAAGTGATTTTATAATCTGTCCCATGCTATGCTATAGCAATGGGACAGATAATAAGCGGTCTCTTCTGTCTAGTAATAGTCGAGGTCTCGAGGAGTAGACCTAGGCCTATCGTAGTCACTGCGTTTAGATGCGTGCATGATGAGGCCGTGAGTCGGTGTTGTGTCGTGTTCGTGACGTAATTGTAATTACAGCATGACTGGTATTGACAGCTCTGCGTTTCCGATCGTCTCACGGCTGCTGCTAGTCCGTCCCTCCGTCCGTCTGTCCGGCCGTGTGCATTATTCTGACGTCGATATGCACCCGTGACGTTAAGTCGATATATTGACCGGATGACTTGGGACATAGTTGTCGTTATCGTGTACATTGCGAATGATATGCTTATACTAACTTTAGATGGACTCACGTAAATGAGCAGTTCCGTTTTATCCCCCCCCCAAAACTCCCCGGGAAGGAGATATTTGGGGTCAAAATTTGAACTTTGGTCCACTTTTGCCCGAAATTGGTGGACTTTGGCCCACATTTTTCGGCATTTTTGGAAAGCCCTTGGGCAGGGCTACAAGCCCATTAAAACAAAAACAAAAAAAAATTGCTTCAAGCCTCGATTCAAAATAAACCTTAACTACGGTCTTGTGAATATGTGGCGACTGGAAAGTTAGAGGGAAAGAGAGCGAGGGAATGTCAGAGACTGAACTCTCTGGGTAGTTAGTATGCATCGTGGAAAGATAACGTGAGCTCATTATAGGTCGTCAGGGTTTCAGAGGAAGAGTGCTTTGGCATCTCTAGGTCGCCAACGTCGTCACGACACCATAACAGCAACAGACTAGGCCTACGGTAGCAATTTAGTGTTATAGCAGACAGCTGATTCCAGACGATGGGAGTAGCCGCGGCAAAAGCACGAGACGTGCTTTGTAATAATAACTTTGTAATAACAGCAAATACACCGTGGGTCAAAAACCGTGCATGCCACGATGCAACTAAACTTTCATTCACATATTCACCGAATACTAACTAATATTTACCGGCACTTTTTGAAACATTTGTTACAATTTTTACTTATACTTTTGTTATTTTTTTTATTTCTTTGAGTGTTACTTTTGTGAAGTGTTATAATCGCTTAGTTGCAAATCTTCCACAGACTGCGCCGGTAAACTAATTTCGAAAATCACTGAAATGTTGGCGAAGATGTGAACACTAGTATAGGGTAGCGTGTTTTGTGACTCACGGCGTATATATCAATGCAGATCTGTACGTATATAGCTGACAGCGGTTGATGATGACGATACTGGCTAACTGGACGAACGCGAGTCACGACATCCGACGATCAATTGTTGTCACGCCTTTCTCATTACTTCTTCATTGTGTCCGCTGTAGGCTTATCACGGGATAGTGTCTCGGAACGTGAGTTTCACACCTAAAACGTAAAAAGTAATCAAAATCTAGTACTTGTTATAGTGCTTCTTACATGAGACAGACTCTTGGCCAGAAGCGCTTTTACAATCTCGGAAATGGCAGCTGATTGGCACGAGCCAATGATACCGCAGCACACTCCGCGGCCATCCATTACCCGCGTCAGCAAACAATTACACCAGCGGTTTGCAGCAAGCAGATATACCACCGCCTCAATCAGCCACACTAGGCCTTCACCTCATAGCCCGTAAGCTGCTACTCATTTTCCATCTCATGAAGGTTAGGAGGCTAAGTTCACCAGAGCACGCAGTACGTAGGTTAGCAACTTGCTCAAGGTTGCTTGCAAATGACCGTGAGTGAGAATTAAGCAGTAATCTAAAAGTTACGAGTCGACACTAACCACTAAATTACTTGCACCTACACAAGCACGTAGGTTTGAACAACTTGCCCAGTTTGTTAGCGGACTGGCTGGGAGTTAAACCGGGGACCGAACGTGTGCTTCATGCCGCTCATGCTTGATACTTGCTGAATGCGGACGTTGTAGGCGGGGTTGCGTTACTCTTCGATAACTCATACTCCGAGATATTCCGCGGATCAAAGAAAACCGACATTACATGACACGATCTGTCACGAAGGTGTACAGTACTACAGATGCTTCAGGCAGCTTTGCCGAGCTCCTGTCAGGTTATGAAGCCGTTCGATGAACCGCTCTGTATACTGAAGGAAGCGCTGGAGCTCCTTCGTAGACCCTTCTCATTGCTGTCATTTCACACAAAGACCTGGTAAAATATTGTATTCTGTTTTAATTTTAGGCCGCGTTAAAATATTTGCAGATCCTGTGTCGTTTTTTTAAATAACATTACCCCTCCCCCCTTCCCAAAAATGGTGAGCTTTTTAGTTTTCTTTCACAGTTAAATCGAAAAAACCTGTTTGCATGTAGTCTGTTATGCTGCACGATTTTTAATTTACTTTTCGTGGACACTATTCAGTGTGTCACTTTGTTTTAGGAATTGTTGTGTAGTATTTGTCATGTAATAAAATAAAAATTTAAAAAGTAAATAAAATACTTTTCATTTTTAGTCATATTATAACCGGAAGCACGAAAATTTTTAGGTCTAATAATGACAATGATTAAAAAATACGAAGAAACATAATAAAATAAAAACTAAAAAAGAAAAGATAAGAAAATGTCATAGTAAGAGATAAATTTGGAACACCGTGAGTAAATAAATATCTATCAAATGTCTTCATTATAGCCTACGTATTTACTTGTTCGTACAACATTTCTTTGTTGGCACATTCTGTGAAAACTTTGTAAATAACACTGCCGAGTTATAAAGCGTATAGAAATAGAACTAGGCCAAATCCAGACCGACCATTAGAGATGACGACCGGCGTCTGAGACGCTTTTGTACGAGGGTTTTAATCATGCGAACTGGCGCCGTGTCTTCTAATCTTCCAACGCCGCAAGCATTGTACAGGACAGCTCCGCTACAAGCAGCTTCCGTCCTTTTCATCCACCGGTCAGTCGGCTATCAGCGTACGGCAGACTGTGCCAGGCAGAGCATTAGGCTAACTGTTCTAAGTCTTCATTGAACTAAATGTTTCTCGGTGATTGTGTTCGTTGCAGTAAATTATGCGTTATTCTGATCTTTTCGTAACTTAGTGGCTTGAATTAAAACAAGAGAGAAGTAATTTGGTATTATAAGAATCGCCAACGAGAGCGAAATGATGACAGACATGTGGACAGAATATTTGCGGGCTAGGATTACGGCTTCGTCTCAACACAACGCACAACAATTTCATGCAGCGCAGATGCACAAAATGTTTCTAATGCTCTGTGGTTGATAAAAAGCGAAAAAAAATATTTAAAGTAACATTTATTAAACGTTTCAAATTTGATTTCTCAGATGGCCAGGCAATGTATTTCGGACAAACTGACCCCCAAACAACATTTTAAAAAACAAATTACAGTTATTCAGAAATTGTCTGCATTTTTATTATTTTGACAAAAACGAGTACGCTATTAGTGGTTCGTTGATGTCTTATTTCATAATCGTAACTCATTATGAATCCACGGAGACGACGTCGATTATATGCAGGAGCTCTCGGCCACTAAGCACTTCAGTCACTTTAATAGTCGTCTGGATAAGAGCGAAAAACAGTTGGGTCTTAAGTCTGGTTTTGAATGATCGAAGACACTTTGATGACGTCACTTCTGATGGCAGATTGTTTCAAGTTCTTCCCCTCTGCGACGGGGAATGCTCGGTCGCCGAGCGAGTGCCGAGGTCGATGATAAGCGCAGGCGATGTCGACCAGGAAGTCCAGTCGCTCCCTGCAGCGACAGGCTGTAAACCTATAGTCTATGTATATCTTCGGGTAAACAATAAGATATTACACGGAGGCTGCATGAAGCCCAGTCTTCTGCAAATTTTGAACACGGTTATTGGCAAGAAATGCAGAGACATAAAAACACGTGATATCCAGCCGACGTCCTCGTTACGGACAGTCTTCAACTGCAGCGCATGGTCTCGCTTCATGGTCGCACGGTGTATTGAATCCCGTCGCATCATGTGCCCGGCATGTGACAGTTTCTTCTGCCGCTGTGCTGCATCGATCACTGCTCGATTGAACAACTTCTGCATGTGTACACAGCCTGCATGCAACGCTCCCGTGCAGACGCTTTTTCACTTGATTGTCTGACGTTTTGGCTCGATATTCGGTCAATATCGTATCGACGTCGTATCGAAATGCAAATTGTGATATCGGCCCATCTCAGGCCGGCGACCTAACCAAGGTGTCCGGCTACTCGTCAAATTGCACTACGATAAAACAAACTACGATGTCGTACGATGTTTTTAGTTGTTGCAGGATGTTGTATTTTATCTCGTTTTTCCTCATCTCGAACCGCCTAAGCCTCACCGACTGTCGCAATACTAACCAAGATGTCCGGATATGGGGATCAAATAAACTGACCAAAATATCCCTTTACCTGTCACTGCAGTCATTTCTCGGTGGACATCGACCGCCAGCCATCACCGACAGAAACGACTGGAACATAGAAGACGAATATCGACAATGTCTACGCCTTTCTGTTTTCGACTTATTCCAAAACACACCCAAAAACTTGTATCTTTGATGGACAGGCAAAATGAAGCAGACTGGACTGATCTGACTATACGGCTTTCTACGTGTGACTCAAGCCCCAGTTAGGCCTACATTAAGATTTAAGATATTTACGTTTTAAGATATTTATTATCTCTGCCAAGGTAAACGTAGTGAACATTGGTGGACATTAAGAAGTTGCTCATTCTGTCCCTCTGTGTACATAACTCATAATGCGCCATATCTCCGTAACTGTGCAAGATAAACGCATGATCACAATGGGCCACCCACAGGAAAACAGTCTGAAATATAGGACATTATAAACACTACTCGACATGCCTAACTGCTCATTGATTAGAGTTATTATTAGGTTTACTCTATTTTTACAGAGACATTGGACAGACTCTGTGTTCGTTCGAACATAATATCCTGTTGCCATGGCGACGAAATTTGCAACAAAATTCGCTATAACTCTGCTTGTACAAAAGATATCTTCTAGATCTTTGCGTAGTCGTTAGTAGTAGTAGTAGTAGTATTCGTCGTTGTTGTCGTAATGTTTAATTTACAGTACTTCACTTAGCGGAGATATGCACTTTCACGAGCGCCTTCTAGTTTTGCTGGTAATCACGTGCAAAATATGTCAGCGTTGTTTTTGCTAGAACATATTCGAAAATGTTTTAAAACCATTTTGAGCACGATAGCACAGGGTTTGAAGATAGGAGGCAGGTAGTATAAAGTATTTTCACTAACGTTTCACAGCCTTCGACTTCCCGACGCTATGCCAACAGTGGGCGCTCGACGCCAAAATGCTTTAAAACTTTAAGCACGGTTACCCGCCGCTTGGAAATAGGAAGTGATTACACGTATATAATAAAACATTTTGTAATTATTTTATTCTACAGGTTCATTTAATTTGTTTTTGGTTTCACACGATTCATGCCTTGAACGGGTGTCATAAAACGTCGTGTTGCTGTATTGAAGCTTTTGCGACCGTCACAAAGCTAGTAAGAGCAGGGACTCTGCCACATGAATATGGCCACTGTGGACATGGTCATAGAGAGTAGTAATTTAAGCGTGCGATACCCATTAATACGACCATGGCAATAACCGTTTTGGGCGGCACTGCTAAAAGCACAAGCGATTACCGGCTATTGCGACAGATGACATCGTAGCGTGGTCTGTTTGTCTGTCTGTCAGTCTGTGATGAAGCTGTTGCACTGAGATACGTTTTGGTACAAACACTCATGTATTATGTAGTGGCTCCAGTTTTTTTGCCGCAGTCAAAATGTGCAATGAAATTGCGGCAAAATAGACATGCCACGCCAAATTGACTTCAGACTTTATCCCTTATTGCATCTAGTGTTTTCGTAAGCGCTAATACCAGGGTATTTTCAGTATTTATTAATACTCAAAAAACCATATTGTGGAATAAATACAATACGTGAATGCTTCAGCTTTCCATTGACTTCCAATCAGTGCGCTTTCCGTAAGTTGGACCGTTGCTCATCACGTCTCTCCACAAATAAAGAAGATCATTTTTGTTGTTTTAGACACGAATTCATAATACAAGAACCATGGATGTAAAAAAACATTCTTATGTTTTTTATAAAAGTTTGAAAACATGTTTTATGGTTTTTTTGTTAATGTTTTTATTTTTTAAACTTTTTTATTTTAAAAAATGTTTTTGGTGCTTTCTAATGTCGTGTTTTTTGCTCTTGTTAAAACATAAATACAGAATTACAAATATGATTTATTTCTTATGGGCAAATTGCGTTCAGCTGTTTTTGATCTGTACATTCAGTACATTTAGGATTTTAGTCTTTACAAATGGTAGTTTTTTTGTTTTTAATTATTGTCTGTCCAATGCTGTGCATAGCATTGAACAGAGTATAAAATCACATGAGTGTCCGTGCGTTCGTGCGTGCATCTGTGCGTCCAACTTTTCTTAAGCTATTTTTTCCACCTTTCCTTCCTCTTTCCCTTTCCCTTCTCCTACCCTTTTTCCTTCCCTTTCCATTTTTCCTTTCCTTTTTTTTTCTTTTTCTCCATTTTTTTTCTTTCCCTTCCCCTTCTCTATCCCCCTTTTCCTTCTTCTTCTGCTTTCTTTACCCTTTTATCTTCCCTCTTATTCTTTCCTTTTCCCTTTCCTTTCCCCTTTCCCTTCCGCTTTCCCTACCCTTTACTTTCCCTTTTCCTTCTCTTCCCCTTTTTCTTCCTTTTTCCCTTCTTCTTTTTCTTCTCCTATCTTTTCCCCTTTTCCTTCCCCTTCGCTTCCTCTTTTCCTTACCCTTTCCTTTTTCCTTTTTGCCTTTCCCTTCGCCTTTTCATTTTTTCCCCTTTCCCTTACCTTCCATTCTTTTTCTCCCTCTTTTTTCTTCTTTTCCCCCGTCCATTTTTCCTTTCCTTTTCCTTCTCTTTCCCTTTCTTTTTTTCTCTTTTTTTTATCTTTTTTCGTGTTCACGTCCGTGCGTCCAATATTTGAGATGTCATATCTCCGTATAGGTGCCAGATAGTCGCATGGTCACTATGGACCACCCATAGGAAGTCGACCACCGCGAGTCGAATGGTCACGTGACCAACGACGTCACGTGACTCCAAAAGATATGGTCGTGACTCATTATCTTTGGGGCGCCATATCTCCATAACGGCGCAAGATAGACGCATGGTGACGATGGACCATTTACAGTAAAGCGATGGTGACGAATCGAATGGTCTCGTGACTGACAATGTTTATTGTTTAGTTAAAATAATAGAGAAAGACAAAAGGATCATTGCTGCTGTGCAGTTTAAAATTAAAGTGTTTTATTTTTTTCTACCACTCTAAACAGCTTACTCATTACATTTATACGGACATATACTGTAAACTATTGAAATGCATTTTACAGACTCCGTGTTCGTATGAACGTCATCTTGTTTGAGTTAGATATTTTTTGCCTGTATAATGGCGAAAAAAGTAGCGATTGGAAACATCTGCAGTTTAATGTATTTTATCCATGTTTTAATAGTGTTTTTATAAAAGTTTAAAAAACATGTTTTTTATGTTTTTGATTTGCAAATCAATGTTTTAACATCTATGACAAGAACTAAACCATAATTAAAGGATATTTTCTGGACTTTGTTGACTTATGTTTTGCCACTTTTTATTACTTTAAGCTAAGTGACCGCCACTATTAAAGAACTGACCAAGTTCCTCACATCTAGACGTGGTGAAAGACGAAATTTATGATGAGTTTAACGAGAAATATCCACGGTACTATTAGCCATTAACTGAATGATGAGTGTTTCATTCTTTTCCTTTGTATCCAGGATAGACCTGGCGTACCAGTGCGATGAAATATAAGGGCTATGCGTATCTTTACGTTGCTATTTTATGCTGTTGACAATGCTCTTGCGCAGTGGTGAATGGCGCCTGTAAACAGCCAGCATCACTCGTACAAAGAAGCAATCAAACTCATCGACGACGACCAGACGCGTGAATGAATGCAAAACCCGCAAGCTTGCCGCCGGCGGCGTATCTAATAGTGGAGATTAACCGTCCTGTGCGAAACGGTGACAGTAACATCGGTAAGACATACAGGCGCCACGCAAATGAGCCCTGTGATGGCTAAGACCGTTGCATTTTTGGCCTGTTGTGACAACACACTGCTGTCTTTTGTCATGACACTTTTGCACTGAATACATGCGGCTAATAGATATTTACAGTTCAAACTAATTAATTCGTGTTTAGCCTCGAATACATTATCAGCCACCAGAGTTTGGTGAAATTTCCTCCATTGAGCTCTGAGATCATGAGATATCATGCTAGCGCACTTTGCGTGACACACGGTCGCGCGTACTGACGGACAGCCACCAAAAACACAACGCCTGCACCTCTCGGAGGCGGAGGCATAAAAACGTCACTTGATCGTTTGTGAAAAATTTCCTGACAGAAATGTTGCTGTAAGGATGCGTGATACTGAAATGATGTCATACACAGGGCACACGTAGTCAGAAGGGCGTGGTCGTTTTGTGACTTTCGCACATTAATGCCCAATGCAGTCTTTGTCAGCAATGTGATTGTTCCACCAAATATTATAAACTCTGAAGCGAATAATATAACTTACGACAGTTGTCTATCCATCCTGTTCCATAAAACAACCACTTAGATTATTTACTATATCTAGAATCGGAATTGGTGGCCGCGGTGTTTTAGGGATTTGCCATTATCAGCGGTCTGTAGGGCGCCATTCTGAATAATTTTTTCAGTAAAGGTTACGTGATCTGCAAAAAACTGCAAAATGCAAAGCCCAAAAAGGTGAATGTTTTCGATGATAAGTAGCTAAGGTTTGTATTTTTGCTTTAGTAAATGTCTGCGTTGCAGTCCATCCCTGATGCGGTAAAAGGAATTTTTGAATTATAGGCCCACAATTTTATACAGATATAATACATTATAGAAGTAATACTTTTTAAAATACTGTTTAGTATAAACGTAAACACTCGATTATGTTGTTGTGTGCTTTGACTCGGTCGAGAGAGGCTTATGAGCAGTAGATCGAACTGAATAGGCTTGAGTGAACGATTGACGTTCAATGGTTGAATAACCAGAAGCCTAGCTGTTGCTAGGATAGCCGACCGTACTGGTTGTCACTCACCTTCAAGATCATCCAAGGTCGATGGTTTCATTTTATCTCCTAGGGCGTATGCCACTTCCTATTAGTGATTGATAGTAACCTTGGCCTTATCTCTTACCGTTTCGAAGATATGGCTAGTTATCCGTTAAAAACCACCATTTTCGTACCCCCTCTGTTCAACGCATGCATTAGATCGCTAAAATTTTGCATGCTCAAGTCTAAAACACATGGCTAAAGGTCTATTTCCGCTACGGCTGTGCGTTGCGTTGCGTTGCGTTTGAAAGCGTTTAAACGAGCGCGTTGCAGCGCGTTAAAACAAGTGGAGACATTTTTTTTGTAAAGAATATTAATGAGCTAATATGGCCGACAAATACAAAAATTTATTGACTGTTGGGAGTAGCAGCTTGTTGCACATGTGTTGCGCAAAATAAGAAAACGCAGGCCTAAATTTTGGATTCACCTCGTCATCGCCAACCGGGATGACCAGGGCGAATATCAGCATCTAAAAGAGTAGCTACTCTTCGACCCAGCTCTGTTCCAGCGATACTTTCAGTTGTCTGTTGAGCAGTTTGATGACCTACTCGGGCTAGTTGAGCGTTTTCATTGGTCAACGCAATTACTATCGCTCGGATAGTAAACAAAAAAATAGAAACACTATCGGCGTTTCTATTTTAAACTCAACGCATCGCAACGCAACGCAAGGCGCAGCTGTAGTGGAAATGCTTTTTAATTATTCATGTAAAAAATTTCCCTTTCAAGACCTAACGCATGCGTGCTCGGGACGACGTTGTCTGACAGAGTGAAGTATCTGAATGTAACAGTGACTGTAATTGACCGCCGCCGGTATAACAGGGTCTTAAGTGTTTCGTTCTTAACCCATCGATTGTTTGGTGTTTGCTCACGGGGACACAACCGTGTGGTAAGCGATAGTCACCATTAGTGCACGTAACGGAACTCACTTCTGGTTCGTTTGATTAGACCTAATTTGGCGCAAGCTGTGCAGAGTGCAGCTGATTGAGAGAAACAACGGTATCAAGCGAAGCGCAGAAGCCAGTCGATGAATAACATTAAGCGCTAGACCGGGAAGGGACGATAGATTAGCTGTGTACAGTAGCGTAGCCAGGATCCAGTTGTAGTGGGGCACTTGAGAGGTGGGGTATGGAGAGGAGTGTTTCCTCTTCACGGAGAAATGAAAATAAGGTCTTTTGTTGCATTTTTGGCACTATTTTGAGTAACTGAGTACGCTCCCAGTGCCCCCAGTGCCCCCCTCTATGGCCTCGCCATTGGCTGTGTACAGTACAGTTTAAGAAGAAGACAGAGAGCAAACGCTGCGGAGACTGCTGGCCTAATAAAGGACGCTTGTCAGCCCTACACACGCCACTCAAACAAGATGGTCGACCACCGGTGAATGAATTAATTAACTAGCAGCTCTCGGAGCGCACAAACCTCGGACGAACTGTCCGTTTTATTCACCGCTGGCATTACGGTGCTGCCGTGTAACGAATAATACTAAAGCACTGCTATCCGTTGACAGAACGTTGCGCCGTAGTACGATTTGGTGAGATTTGAAGAAGGGGATATTCGGTTCCGCCGCCACGGAATTGTTCTGATGCTCTGCGCCCCAAGCGACTGTATGCACCTACATTTATCAAAATCAGTCTGTAACTTTTTAGCAATATGACAGACACATGCCACAGACAGGCAGCCACAGATATTACATTTCCTTTTTCTTCGACACACGCAGGTAATAGATTAATGAATAGCCGAAATGAATTAACTAATTAATCAATGCAATATTTGTCTTCCAGCTCATAGTTCAGAACGATTAAGTCAGGTTTCAGTTTTGTTTAGGTCTGCTGTTTAATTTCCGTATTGCATATTGCGACAGATGCTACGTAGCCTACAGTAATTGTACAGTACAGTTACAGAAAGTCCGTCTTTCGTCTGTCACACTTGTGCACCCTGCTGAAGTTGCTGGATGGAATAACATGCTATTTTGCTGGAACACTCAGATGACCCTAAGTATCATTGCATTAAACAACGGTCCCGGTTTCCCGCAGTAATATAGGAAGATTCGATCAGAATCCGCGGTGAAAATGTACATTGCAAATGGCGGCCAAACCGACAAGCGACTTGGAGCGCTACCATCCATTGTCAAACGACCTTTACCCTTGCTCTACTTCCGGTCCTTGACCAGCGAAGTCACTCAGCGGAAGAAACGGTTCTGTGCGACTTGTGATTTACACCAAACCGGGTACGGTACGACAACTGGCCGTTAAACGGATGAATGTACGGCGCACTGCGAAGGTAAGTTATTGGTCGTAAAGTGCACCTCAGTTCCCGCACAGCGATTGAATTCGAAGATTAATGCCAGTGCCAGCTAGTCGTCGACTTTTGCCACTCACTGTAAGAGACATTTCCGGCTTTTTAATATCGCTAACTGCTGCAGCGAACGGGCGAATAGCTTTTTGTGTGACAGGTTTGTTGTAAGTGATGGCCACCCTGTACCCATTAATGTTTATTATTCGATGGAGTTTTATCATAAACACAGCACTGCCGCTGGAGTTATAGCGGACGTTTCTTGTACTTTTGTTGACAAACAATTATTGTTTCTTTCGAGTCGCTTTAATGCGTTACTGATACAAAGTAAGAAAATAAGTAAGTTAATGGAAATATTCGCAGAGGCGCCAGTCATAAAAACGGTCGGACGTGCACATCTCTAATGATGTTACTTTCCGTTTGACGCCTTGAAGCTCAGAGCAATGGGCTCAAAGCATAGACATAGTTGCATCATATGTGACTTTCCCTTATTTGTTGTTTAGTCCAATTGTTATTCAATTTATTAAGCATGCCTATTTTTCCAGAACGCAATAAACCAATTTATAATGCTCAGAAATACAATTCGGCGACATGCGGGTGTCGGGCATTTTTCCATACAGGCATTTTCCCCTACGGCTCTGACCTGCTAGCGCAAAACGGACGTTTTCCTACCCGTTGTAGACTTCGAAGTTTAAGCATGGTCTTACACCGCCTTAGAATTTAACTCAACGTTGTCAGCAGCAGATAGCACAACTGCGTGATGGCCCACACGAGTTATTGGAATAGCTTACTTTTTGAAGTCACGCAAACCAGGTGTCAGACTCGTTCTTCTTCTTGTTCTTGTTCCTGTTTTTTTCTTTAAGTTATTTATCAATCAATCAATCAATCAATCAATCAATCCAGTTTTATTCAGACGTATAAGGTCCATAGAACTACACAACTACAAATGTATAATAAAAAGTGATAAAAGAGAAAAATAAAACACTAATACACATGTATGGTTAAGAACCACTGAACATTGTCGTTATATATTAGATTTTATGCCAAAACTTGGCAAAAATAGACCATTTTTTTGTTTAATGCTCAAAAATCTTGTAGAACCAACAGTGTCCGGATCCGTGCACCAAAATACTGGATTTTTTTTACCAGAATGTATACGAGTCTTACCAACTTTTAAAGCATTTAAGTTTTTGTTGAAAAGTCATTTACTGTCCTTTTTATAATACGTGAGTGATTTTGTTCTTGACAATACACGGTGGTCCAAAAAAAACTGCACAAAGTTTATGGCACCATAATTTTGCAACCGTACGTCATAGAGTCATGTGGTTTTCAGCAAAATGTTCTAAAAGAAATTCTTTACACGACTAAGGTCAGTATTTGAATACAGCAGTTAAATATTTTTTGTTATTGCTGCTGGCAATTGAACTATGCAAAAACGGTATTACCCTTGACA
>Ga0209367_1003752_pt1 | contig 20769 bp, 10 predicted proteins | sample WorMetLIZISLAND2_FD_187412 | JGI IMG/M metagenome (GOLD analysis project Ga0209367, IMG submission 187412) | Marine gutless worms symbiont microbial communities from Max Planck institute for Marine Microbiology, Germany - Olavius geniculatus... ...
ATATCACCTTTTTATGATTTTTGCTGTTTTCGATGTGTCACTCATTGCATGTCGCCGTTAACAAGTGTATAAATTGATGTTTTGTACATTTATTTCTATATGTTTTGGTTATAGAAAAAACAAAATTCAGCACCAAGAGTGCTCAAAAAACGCCATTTTGACTCTAAAATATCAAAAAAAAATTCTGGGCCTTTCCCCTGTGGGAAGGGGACACTCCCTCCCCACACCTTAGACCCCGTTTACACGATTAAGCAATCATCATGCAAACATCGAGCAAACATCGAGCCATCTCGTCGAGCCAGCTTTATCGTGTAAACGGGGTATTGCCTCCCCCTTGGGACCTTCGGCGCTCGACTTGCCCCCTCCAACTTCAACTTTTGGATCCGCCTATGTTAGGCTACAGGTGGCAAGGACGAAGCATAATAGAAAAGACAGTAAAAGACAACAGATACAGTGTTAACAATTACAGTTTTCTTAGCAATGCACATGATAAGTCCACGGCTTTGAACCTTCGACTTTTTAAGTTAATAAGATTTGCAGGCTTGACGGCGTAACGGTTAGGACGTTATACCCCGTTTACACGATCGAGCAAACATGCATCGAGCAAACATCGAGCAAATATGAAGCATGCATAAAGCATAGCTTACATGAAGCAATCATCAAGCAAACATCGAGCTGGCTCGTCCAGCTAACATATAGCAGCTCGTCGAGCCAGCTTGATCGTGTAAATTACGATGAAGAGGTCGGGGGTCCGATCCTGGTAAGGTCGCTATCAAGTGTTTACTACTTGGATGGGCGAATATCTGGCTGCAGACACGTAAATCATCTCGGTATGTAACCAACTTTAGTAACTCAGCCTTCCATCCTTCCAGGGTAGGTAAATCGAGTACCGGCCTGTCTGGCTGGGATTATAAAGTGGGGCGCGTTCACCTGTGTCGGGTGGCAGGTAACACTGTGTGATCTAAGGTGACAGGTGATGCTGTATATATAAATCTGAAATGGGTTAACAGGAAGAGCTAACCCTTTAATCCCTTTCAACCGTTAACATTTGCAAATGACATCTGCTAATCAAACTAATACAAAATATTCCTTAGAATCTAGTCCAGTTTATCGCAGTACATGTATTTGTTCTTTTTTCGACGTCTGTTATTATTGTAGACCACGTCAGGGGCGTCCACTCCATTGACCGGTGGAGGCCAATGCCTCCTGGAAAAAGTTGAGGAGAAAGTAAACTATTGAAAACTGGGGGAGATTTGTCCTATGGCAAATTGCATAAAATACCGAAATACGCATAATACAAAATGCGACAAATTTTTGCAATGCTCCATTTTTTTCTGCTCGCTTTGCTCGCAATTACTTGTAGCCCCCATTTTTAAATTTATGGTGCCACCATGCTTTTTTTTGCTTTTACTGCACTGCACTGAATTTGCTCAGGTAATTCGTAGCAAAATAAGTGAAATTGCCCTCCACCAGATGTTATGTTTAACGCTAAAATGAACCAAATTCAATTTCGGATGGGGCTCCGCCTCGACCCCACTGGGAGGCTTTACAGCACTCCCTCAGATTTCCTAGCTGGATTTAAAAGATCCTACTTTCAAGGGGAATGGACAGAATAATAAAGAAGGGAAAGGAAAAGAAAAGGTAGTGGCATAGACAAGGGGAAGGGGACTTAGCCCCTCCCCACCCCAAATCCTCCAGACAAGACATAAACATACGTTTAAACCATAGATATAAAAACGTTTCAAAAAAATTTAAAAACCGTTAACACGTAAAAAATCGTACAAAAATTTAAAACGTTGAATGAAAACGCTAGTCCTAGTTTATTCAACCTCTTGTTTAGTGCCAAATACTGTAAGTGCAGTATAGCTCAAACCAGAAACAAAGGAATCTTTATTCAATTTCACTTCCAGCGTGGGTCTATTCCTAGACCAACTAAGTAAAGTACTACCACTGGCTATTTCTGTGGTCTCAAATGTGCTTCTCGAAGTGATTGATAAAATTATCGATAAACGTTTCAAAACATAAAAAAATTAAAAACGCAAAAACGTGACAAAAATAAAAAAGGTGAAAAAACGTTTTTTTAACATTTATGGTTTAAACTGTACTAAATTTGTCAAATTGGTCAGTTTATTCTCCGAAAAAAAATAAAAATTATTGCCACCAGGTCTCGTCTTTTGAAGTTAAAATGCACCAGATTCGATTTCGGCTGGGGCTGCGCCCTAGATCCCGCTGGAAGAGCTCACAGCGCTCCCCCAGATCCCCTAGCTGCATTTCAGGGGTCTTACTTCTAAGGAAAAGGAGGGGAAAAGAAGAAAACAGGGGGATGTAGAAGAGAACAAGAAAAAAACAAGGAAAAAGAAAAAGAGAGAAAAAACAAGGTCCAAATACACGTTTCTGGCTACGCCACTGAAAAAAGAGGGGGAAGAGCAACGAAAAGGGAGATAACGACAAGGACGAAAAAAGTGAGGGGAGAAGGGGGGAGTGGAGGGCGTCAGAGTTGGAGGGAAGGTTGCCTCCTGGCGCTGAGGGGGATGGACGCCCTGGACTACGTCGTGCTGCGTCATCCGGCAATGTTCTTATGAAGAAAAATAAATATTATAATAAGCTGCGCATGGACAACCTTCTGTCGTTGAGCGCCGACTGTCGATAGAATGACGTCACTGCAGGTTGGGGTTGGTGACGTAACGTATCGCCGCCGAATGACGAAATGTGTCCAGGCTGCAAACACGTGCTGCCTGCGTCCCAACGTATCTACATAACCAATGCAATGCAGCACGCAGCTAACAGCTCAGCAGGCAGGAAAGCCCAGCTGGCGCTACGGAAGACGCGCTACAGCCTATATAGTTTCTATAATTGCAGTACTGACCTTCAAGGTCATCCAATGTCGATGGCTTCCATCTTATCTGAAAGGCCGTATACCACCTTTTATTAGTAATTAATAGTAGGCTAAGATTGGCCTTATCTCTCACCATTTCCGAGATATGGCCAATTATAGCTTGAAACTTTCCACTGAAAATTGCGGCCAAACCGCTGCAGATAAAGACATGGTTACTACTGACAGTCTATAGAAAGTAGTCAGCGCCCTATCCGATGGTACCATCGCTGACTCCCTATGACTCATCGTTTAACCACAATACCGCACGATTGGCCTACCTCAGTGCCCTGTGACCCTTATCAATAGCGTACCCGTGTCAATAGCCTAGCGGCTGCCGGATAAATATCCTGTGCCGTTCTTTCAACACCAAATTCAATGCAATCGCATCAGCTCTGTAATACGCCAAGGGAGAAAGCATGACTATCAAATAATAGCTGAATCAAACGGACAACTCGGTGCTCCGTGCAAGTGCTTAATATAATTACAGTCTTACAGCGTTCCCCAGACTTCCTAGCTGGATGTCAGGGGTCCCTCTTCTAAGGAGGGGAAAGAAAAGTGAGAAAAGAAAAAAGGGGATGGGAGGGGAAAAGAAACAGGGTGAAAAGGAGGGGAAAGAGAAGAAGAAGAAATGGAGAGGGAGGAAAGAAAACGAGTGAAAGAATTAGGGAAGGGTGCCCCTAATAATTTTTCACTCGGTTTTAGTTTTCTAGAAATATGCCTGGCTTACCTGGTTCGGTGAACTGGAAGTGAGACAGGAGGCGTGGCTGTGAGGAGGTGGTATGTACGCTGGTGGCGGCGGCGGTGGACCTGTGGACACTTGCGTGGTCCCGGCCCCGGCAGCAGTAGAAGGATATGTAGCGTCCACCAGCCTCGCCAACTCATCTCTCAACGCCATCAGCTTACAGCGCGCCGTCTCCGCCATCCTGACACCCCTCACGTCAAAGCACACACATCGCACATCCCGATCACGATAAATCTGTTTCTGAATTATCGCAAACTACAATGTTGTCGACGGAAATTAGTGTAAATTCGTGATAATTTTCCACGTAGCGCAATCTTCGGTATACGCAAAAGAGAATCTAACAAAATGGAAGGCGGTCAGAACGGCCGTCCGGACGATCGTCAAAAACACCAACCGTTCGGACGGCTGTCCGGATTGCCGTCCGGACCACTAGTGTGACCGCACCCTTATTCCGCGGCGGCCGACGGTCGGTCGTGTTGGCTACACTGACGTTCGTTTGGTCACGCTTGAGTGCACCTGTAGCGTCAGCAACCCGTTTTACCACTGCAGACTCAGTGCTGGAGTCAGATAGGCACAACGAGCGTCAGTGGTTTCTATCCCCCAAATCTGGGATCACAATCGGGCGCAACTTCCCCACTTTTGAGTTCGAGTTTCCCCATTTTGTGCTTTTTTACCTAGGGGAAAATTTTGCTAAGTGTGTAAATTGCCAGTGAAAAATAGGAAAAAAAGTTTTGATCTACATTCTTAACAAAACTCCCCCTTATTTTTCATTGGGCGCAAGCTGCGCCCACCAGGTATAGGAATAGAAGCCACTGACGAGCGTGGCCATAGAATAAAAACAATAAGTAAATTATTATAAATCGTAGATATTTACGTGTGGCGGGGAGGTGGGTGGACGAGGCTGTTGGTATGGTCGGCGGCCGTGCGGTGATAAGAGAGTGGTACATCATGATGCGGCTGCTGAGGCTGGGATTGTGATGATGCGTTCAGCTGATGGATGGCAGCGTTGAAGCTGTCCAGTAACTCGCCAGCCACTCCGGCGCTGTTCATTAACCCTTCATTGCCTACAGCCGACTGCTGATGACCCCTGCCAACACAGTAAAGGCAAAAGGTTAAGGTGGTGTACAGCTCGTAATAGGAAACCCATCACAGAGTTACGGAGCGTCACCTACCATGTCGGATCACACAGTCTTGTTACCTGCCATTTGACACTGGTGAACGAGCCCCGCCTTAACCCCAGCCAGACAGGCCGGTACTCGATTTACCTACCCCGGAGGGATGAAAGGCTGAGTTGACCTCGGTGTTGGTTATATATACCTAGATGGTTTACCTGTCTGCAGACAGTCACCCATCCAAGTAGCAAACACTTTACGGTAACCCGACCGGAAGTCGAACCCAGAACCTCGCGATCTTAAGTCCGACACCCTACCGTTACACCACGCAACACTTCACGCCTATTAATCAAATCGCTCAGCTTCCGGTTGCAGTCAGGAGAAAAGGTAAAAAGGACGGAAAAAATATTTTGAAATAAATTGTTTATTTTGTGACATGCCGACTAAAGACACTGCAGCCTAACAGAATAGCCTATGCAAATTACAGAAAATTGGAGCAATATTTTTGAGGGTCCCATAAAAATTTGGGGGGAACGTAGGTTTTCCAGGGACGGACGGCAACCGGAAGAGCATTATTTTCACGACTCACTGTGTGACATGACACTGAAGCAGATCGTAGCTGTGTGATAGAACACCGGCTGCACTGGTAAACCGGCGTTTCTGAATGAACCGAGGAGGACATGATGGTAGTGACAGCAGTGATGTTAAATGAGGACAAGCCAAGGCTGCGGCCAAAACCACGAGGCCGAATCCAAGCCAAGGACAATTTTTAAAAATTTTCAAAATCCAAAGATCACATATTACGTAATCGCTGCACTGTATCTCACAAAAAAAAATCATCATCGTGATCATGTTATCATCATTTTTATGTATGCAAAATCTTACACAGCGAAGATTTCACGATGCTAGCTAGCTTCCACTGTTTTACGCACGACAATATTACATACATTTTCAAAAGGCCAAAATAAAAAGTTCGAGGACAGGCCGAGGACAAATGCTGGAGGCCAAGGCAGAGGCCGAGGACAAAATTTTGGCCTCGAGGACTTAAAATCACTCAGTGACAGATAAAGAGTTGCGACGCTGCTATACCGTACCTGAGGCTGGCTATGGCTGGTAACGCCGACGAATTGTCTTTCATAGCCATCAGAGTCTGCAGCAACGCGTCGCACCTGCCAAACCAACGTAACGTAGGTGTTTACACGATCCAGCAAACGTCCAGCAAACTTCCAGGAAATGTATTCAAAATACACGTGAATTGCTGGACGTTTGCTGGAAGTTTGCTAGACGTTTGCTGGATCGTGTAAAGACCCCATAACGTAACTTTATCACTGTATCATCACTGTGAGCGCGACTTGAACTAAGATTCAATTGTAATAGGGGCCTAACTTATTAACTTGCCAAATAGTAGCCTATTCAGAATAGTGGACGCTGACGTAATTGAGTTGTTGGCTTACGGTTAGGTCTAGCCTTGGGTACGATATTATGTCGTCCGTCTGTCTGTCTCTTTGTAACACATGTATTGTGACTAAACCGTACGTTGTAGGGGGTCAGCGATATACAGTTAAATAGGGCGAGTTCTTGTAGGCTGTCAGTAGTAACTATGTCTCTCCATTTGCAGCGGTTTCGCCGCAATTTTGAATGCAAAGTTGCTGCCTGCAGCCAACACCTATGTGCGCCATATTACCGTACCATATCCTAGTGTGACTGGAGTTCGATAAAGCAGCGTCACCATAGCGTATATAGGCCATGGGACTGTACTCACTCTGGGAGTTTGTTTTCTTTCGGCGACCGGAAGTTGGACACTTGCCTTCGGATATTGGCGATACGTTCGGCCCACCCTAGCAACAGCTGGGCTACTTGTTTTACATTGCGACCTCGTATTAGGCCTGGCAAAAGTCATGTTTTTAAACTGCTGCAGGAATATTGTGTAGCACAGTGTCGCCGTGGGGTGCTTTCGTCAACCTATTGTCATTGCCTGGAACAGTCTGCCAGTGCCAGCGTTCGTTTTGTCCTGGATTTTAATTCTTCTAACGCTTTCTCTGTCTATTTTACACGGTTTTAAACCAGCTGATTGCGTTTTCTGAATTTTAAGTTAGGCATCACGTAAGTGCTTAATCCCTGTGACGACTTTCTCTCAGTTTGCCTGATTTCATACCTTGCACTTTGAGCGACTGTAATGAATTCATACAAATCTAAGATACCGTCTGCGTTTAGGCCTACATGACATTGTATACTAAAGGAGTGGCCCAACAAGGCGAACACTAACTCAGCACAGATGTGTCGGTAGAAGTCAGGGTTTGCGGCGGATGTTTGACCTTGAGTGTCCTTGAGTCCAGTTGACGTGAGACGACTCATCAAGTCCTTCTGAAGTGACAGCATTTGTTGTAGCGTTGCTCGGTCTGCACGCAACAACACTCTGAGCTTTAAACTAATTTTATTTCTACCATTCTAAGTGATGAATTTGATAAAGTTATTAAATGAGTACATACCACAGTTCTGGCAAATGCTAAGTAAGCCTATACAGTAAAATGGCTTCTAAAGAACTGCAAATGGTGATTCCAAAATACTCACAAAAACGACTACCACAATAATGTAGAGGTTCTGAAAGAACTGTTATTGGCTGACATGGGAAGTGAGCTGTTGGCAGAAGATATTGTGCACAACATGCTAATGACACAAAATACTTTCTAAGTAATTCACAATTTACAAAGCCACAATTGTTTTCCTCCACTGTTGTTTTTTACACTGCTGCCGTTGGCAAAATTAGAAAAAAAAACGAAATCCAAACAAATTAAAAAACTGCAACATTTTGAGATCAGATCAACAACACTTTTTTTCTACCAGTTCAGAAGAAATAACGTTAAATGTTTTCCACGTCACTGTCCAAACAGTGTGCTTTTGGCTTTACTGCAAGCAGGATAAAACCAATTCTGTGACAGCCCAGACACATAGAGCCTACAGCACTGCCATCCTATAAACGCTACAAAGACACACCTCTTTGCAATGACGGATACCCATGTTGAACAAATTGCCTAGAATTATTACCCAAACTGCATGTAAAATGGCAGCGGCGCCGCCAGGATTTCGTGCCAGGGAGGCAGCACAAAAGTGCCAAAACTAACAGAGAACAGCCTTAAAATTGCGCACAACTAAATGGAATCAAACGTCAGTATGGCTCTTACGTGACGTAAAAAAGTACACAGTTAGAAACTAAGGAAGGGAGAGGGGCGTGCGTTAATGTCAAGTAGCATAGGCCTACCATCGTTTACGGATTTGTGGTGCTGCGAAAGCTGTTTTCTAATTGCGGCCAGTTCGGACACCGGCAACGCCGTCATCGCTTGAACAGAGCCGCTTGCATTTGCCTGATTCACAATAGCACGAATTGGCTATTGCTACATATCATACCTCTATTATTAGTGCAGCCCGAACTCACGCTATAGCCTATTCCACGCTGTAACGATTGGTTTTAGCATAACACCGAGTAATCCACACACGTGCGGTCCTACTCATTCGGATAATACATTTGCATGATTTTCTTTTCTACCAAAGGGGATAAAAATTTAGATAATACTGTCTGTACGCACGCCGTTTAAATGCGTTCTGCAACTTTTAGAAACGTCAGAAAACGTGCGATAAACAAACTTAAAACTAGAAGCTATAACCGTGCATGTTTAGAAATTAATGTTGCGGGGGCTAAGGTAGCTAAGTGGGTGGTAAATGAGGAGAGTAGAATACACCCTTTCCAAACCGACCTGGAGTGGGGCGAATATAATGGCGCATTTTAAGCGTCGACTTCAGTTCCTATGGGCTTTTTTGTGGACTTGCTGTACAGTTTGTGATACAGCATGTTGTACAGCGCGCCTAGATCTCTCTCTCTCTCTCTCTCTCTCTCTCTCTCTCTCCTTTAGGCTGTTTTGGGTCCCTCGGGTAAAGGGTCATGCAGCCACACGAGCTTTCTTTCTGCACTCAGCTCTATTCTCCACGTCCTCCAAATTGAGCAGGACCAGATGGGGCTACCGGGGCAGATAGGGCTGGCTTTTGCTTATAGTCTTTTCAGACAAGCCCAACCAGGAAAACGACAACTCTGATTTCAAACCCGGGCAGACGGAGCTCGTTAGCTTCGTCAGGCAGTCTGCCTAGGATCCTCCGCCGACAACTCTGCACAGTTGGCGTCAGAAAGGGCATCTGGTTGTAAAAATTTGCCGCAGAACTTATCACGGCTTCAGCATGTTGTACAACGAATTGACACCATATCGAACCAAGTAGAGTTTGTGACTAAGTCTACTACAAGTCGAAGCAAGTGTAGTTTGTGCATGACCTGGTTGGTAGCTGTACGTGGTGGCGATGGGGGAGGTATCTGTTGTTGTTGCTGTTGACGCGCCAGCATCAGAAGACGTGACTGGACATTCGTCAGCTCCGACTGTAGACACGATATCTGAGCTACCGGCAACAACACGTCACATTACAGTCCAGCAAGTAAGTAAGCAAGTAAGTAGGTAGGTTTGTTTTTATTGTTTTAACAGAGGGAGAATGCCGTAAGACTGCACGACGTTGAGATGTGTACAATTACACAAAATCATGATTTTGTTGTCATTAACAATGCACAACGTACACGTTACCGGACGACTGAAATCGCGAGACCTGACATCGCGAAACCATCGAATTTGTAGGGACTAACATCGCGAGACAGTGTTTTACTTGTACTCACCAGAGGGCGTGATGTGCTCGCTCCACCAACGCCGAATCGGCTGGATAGCGCAAATTTTTCCTACCAACCCTCTCATTTAGCGCCCTCGTTTGGGATGACCCCCTTCGAATTTATGAAAAAGCTTTACGGTTCCTGAAACTACAGTGTTCCAGGCAGCCGACGGTGAAAATTTGATCCTAGCTTGCACCGTTTTTGCCTGATCCACCCGTGTGACGGACGGACGGACGGACGGACGGCCAGACAGACAAACAGACAGAATTGAGATGTCTAAGGCGCGCTACAGCAGTGGCTGCTGTTGCGCGTAAAAAGCCAACTGTTTCTCAAGCGCCATCACGCCACATCATGAGTTTATCAAACATTAATAAACGAATGATAACGAGGCAAAGCCGTATTTAAGGGGGAGCGTTAAAGAGTTCAACCCTCTCCGAAATGTTGGAAATTTTAAAAGTTAATGCAACAATTCTGCGTACAACAGTTCAGAATTTTTTCTGCTCGCTTCGCTCGCAGATTATTCGTACCTCCACTTTCAAATTCATTTCTGCCGCCTTGTTTGCCTTTATTGTTTAAACTGCATGCACTAAATTTCGTCAGTTAATTCAGAGGAAAATGAAATTGTTGCCACTAAATGTCGTATTTTAAGGCTTTAATGCACCAAATTCGATCCCCCAGACTCCTAGCTGGATTTGAGGGGTGCTACTTCAAATGAAAAAAAAGAAAAGAGAAAGAAAAAAGACGAGAGGAAAAAAAGAAGGAAGAAAGGGGAAAAGGGAAAAAGGAGGGGAAAAGGGGAAAAGGGGAAGGTCAACCCCCACCGAGCGAAAATTCTGGCTACGGCCTTGTGACGAGGTCACCTTTCCACTGCTGTTCACTCAGCGTGGATGACTTGGCGGCTGCCTTGAGGCATTCCACCTCAGAACACAGTCGGGCTCTCTGCTCCTCAAGTTCCGTCATCTTCATGTGGTTCACATACTTGTCTTCAACAAGCGCTTTTATCTGCCTGCGTACAAACAGCGCGTCGTAAAAAGCTAGCTTTGCAAGCTGTAAGCTTAAGCTTATAGCTACAATCAGAATTAACATCACATAGGCCTACCGGTAGCGCGATCGATTTCACGTGAAACATACATTTGATTTGGCAGAATCGTTTGAAAGCTGGCAAAATGTGTCGATGTATGAGTCTGGGGCAGTTAAACAATCAATATTGTGTCAGAGTCGGCTATGCGCCATTATGACGTAAAAACGATCACCGAGACAAGATCGCACAAGCACCGATTGAGTAATTGCGACACAATAAAATGCAAAATAGACCTAAATCTGCAATAAAGTGCGTAACTCTCCGTGACCGTCAGCACACAAATTTTGTTACACGTTTCTCAAAACAGTACACTTTCACAGATAAAAACGTATAGCAAATATCAAAAAGTCCAACAGACATCACCAAAAAATCAACGACAAACTTATTCCCATGGTTTAGGCTACGTTTCCAAAACGGTTGGAATAATAGGGTGTTTACACGATCCAGCAAACGCCCAGCAAACTTCCAGCGAATGCATTCAAAATACACGTGCTAATGCTGGACGTTTGCTGGATCGTGTAAACACCCTATAAAGCTTTCAAGCCAAATGCCGCCAATCAACAGCATCGAAGCGTGAGGGGAAAACTGAGAACAGCAGAATAAGCGAAGAAAACTGACTGTAAAAGTTCGTGTTTGATGCTAGCCTTCTGCTGCTCAGAGCCGTCTAGTCGATTCTTGTAAGCAGTCAGTTCCTCATTTAGTTTCAGTTGTTCTTCTTTCAGCGTCTTGAAAACATTGAGTACACACTCTGGCGTAAGTGGTTAAAATGCACACTAAGCGCATATTAATATTCTTGCAACTCAGTCGAATGTTTACGAGTAGCTTCGTTAATTGTCAAAAAAGCGAGCGCACTGGATTTAAGGGATATCGTCATAAATACGCCGGTTTTAAACAACTGCAACAGCAACTCATAGATGTAGGCCTACGAATAATAAGCATTAGGAAAACATTTGTAAAAAACCGTTACGAACAGCGTGCTTGTTTTTACAAAAAGATAAAAATTATGAGAATCGTCAGTAAGCACACCGTTTGGGTGTGTTCTGCAGCGTGTCAAAAAATCATAAACCATTCGATAACAACGCAATAACTGCGACCATAAATGTTTAGAAATCAATGTTGCCAGCGGCTGAAGTGCCAAAGTGTAGAAAAGAGGCTAAAACTGAACCTCCGCAAGAATCAGATGAGTGAGAAATGCCTACTGCTCGCAGCTAACACCTTTTCTTCTATGATTAGTTTTTTTTCTTTTTTTGCTACATATTCTTTCCCTATAAGAACTAGATGGTGGTTACGATTCCGTCGACTATTACGTCTTCACCATCATGTGACAACCAACACTCGAAATATCATTTTGACAAAACCAAAAAGTGCATTTGGGGGCATATTTGACCCCACCCTGACCTTGGCCCTTGATTTTTTGACCCCAAAATTTGACGCGTTTAACCCTGCCTCAATGTTCGTCAGTGGTGAAAGTTTGGTCAAATACGGTCAAAAAATACGCCAGATATCTTGCCAACAATCTTTGTTTGGGACTCACGCACGGACGGACACATGCACGCACGAACACTCTGGAAACATGATGCTTCCGGCCAATACGTTGGCGGAAGCATAAAAAGAAAGGCGTTAAGGGCAGCGAAATACGCCGCTGTTTGCGAATAAAGTGTCAAAACTTCAAAAGTGATAGAATACAGACGCGCAGAGCTTGGCGAACGCTGCCGTGACAGACGTTCATGTCACGCAGTGCCATCTCCCATTCCTTGACACGATTCCACGCCTCCTCTTTCTGATGCCACAGCAACCAGATGAGCTGATCCTCGCGGCCTTTGCCCAGACCTTCGTCCAGATGAAGCCGGTCCAACAGCTGACCGTATTCATCACCGAACTGTGAATTCACCACAGAAACCAACCATTTACTTGATGCGCACAAAAGCCAAAGCACAAATAAAAAGCCTTTCACCAACCATAAAACCCATCAGAGACATCGTGGCACAGAAGGCGGGGGCAGTTCATCAAGCCCCTAAATTTTGGCTGGTCAAAAATACAAAATCTGCGACTAAAAGTCTTCCATTTCTAGGGAATACAAGCGGACAGGTCGCTATCATTTACAACAATTTTGTCTGCTTTTGCTCACAGACACAAAAATGTACTTAAAACTAAACGTATTTTACTTTTTATATAGAAATTAGCAGAAAATTGTTTTAGAAAATAATATTTTGCATATTTATTACCGTAATTTTAGTGAAATTTGACAATTTGTCTTTCACATGGTAGTGTAGCGACACAGTTGAGGTGTGGTAAAATATTTAATAACTGCACTATTGCTAACTGTTCGCAGAGTGTGATAGTGAAAACATTTTGAAAATCCGTTAATACCTGGCAAAGATATGGATAATCACAAAGTGGGACGTTTTTTGAGACAAAGTGTAATTTTCATATGGGTACCGTTCAGAATGTGACTTAATTTTGTATGAATTGTTGCGTAATATTACACAGAATGCCATAAAATAAAATTTTCGAAAACACGAAAAAAACACAGTCCCTCGTCTTCTGTTTTTTCTTCGGACTGCAACTGGAAACACAGAAATGTTTTAGGCCTAAGTATAAGCGGAAGTTGTTCATGGGGCGTACGCAGACACCTGTGAGTTGTTGGCGCTGTGGCCTACGGTCGTCATGAGCGACTTGTAGGCGGGACTTGATGTGAACGCGGGCTGCTGCTGTTGATCACACGCAGCGTGCAGTTGTCTGCTAGTCGACTCAGCCTGATGCTGATGTTTCAGCTCTTTATTCTGCTCGCTCAGCTCCTCTATCTTCGCTTTCAATTCAGCTTCCAGCAGCTGAATCCACATCGCCGCATACAAGGCAGTTCGTTAAAGCGCGTACAGGGTAATACCCCGTTTACACGATCGAGCAAACATCGAGCTGGCTTAAACAGGCCTATTGGAACCCCACCCCTGGCTCAAATGTTGGCCTAGGCTTAGGCTCTTAGCCCACAGCTGATCACGTGTTATATAGGCCTTCTAATTACAACCTGCCCGACCTCCTAATTAGCATGCTAATTACCATAGAACGTCGAGCTAGCTGCTCGATTTTTGCTCGATCGTGTAAACACCCTATAACTAAACTGAACTGAACTGACATAGTTTAGTTTTTGACGAACTGACCAACGGGCAGGCAGTAGGCCTAATGCATTACAGCAGACATAGTCTAATGGCGTTCGGTGACTACGTGTCTACGCGCACGTATGCGCCGACCAAAGACCAATGGTCTCGCCCTGCTTTCCCATTGGCCAGTTCATCAAAAACTAAACCCTTTCGATTTAGTAACAGTACAGTTCAGTTACGTCGCTCTGTAGGCGTCTTTAGGTAATCGTCATGACAGATCGTGCGTTAGCAGCAGCATTGTCCGTGTTCTATCAGATGTGCGTAAATAAAGTTGCGTGTATTAAACTAAACTACTCATAACGTATCCTGCAGGGTGAGCTGAAAAGGGGTACACATTTTTTGTTACCCCTGAAAACGTTCACACCAATTTTTCTCTGCGCCTTTTCTCCAGTTAAAAGCTTGTACAACACATAGTCTAATAACAAACATACCCGTCTATTATTGTCAATAGTCGACATGAAATTATTTGCTACACTGTCTCCAATCTGCAGTAAAAAACAGACTAATCCTGAGTCCACCTGAGTTAATAAAGACGATGATTATAAAGAGAAGGCAACGTCTACTCTATTCTATTTCCCATTAAACCACCGGAACAAGTTCCCCCACCTTTTCCTTCCTCTCCCTATTATTTTTCTACCCTTTTCCCTTTGCTCATCTGTTGCCGTTTTTCCATTTTTTCGGGAGACTTACCCTAGATCTAGCTAGAGGTCTAGTTAGAAACACGTAAATTCCTTCAATATGGTTTGGGGCGATGTTTCAGCCATCGTAAATTCTATGATATTCTGGGCCCGTAAAAAATGCATTTGGTAAAAAGACAAAAAACAACTGACATAATTTAGGTCGCAAATTATACCAACGTGACTCTTCGAAGGGTTAAAAGACCTTCTGTCTTACTTTTATGACGAAACATTTGCGCCAAGGTTTATATCTTTGTAGGCGCGTGTATAGGTCGGTCTAAGACCATAGAAGAGACGTACGCGCGTGTGAGCTAGGTGGTCAAAAATACGTTGTTCAGCATGTGCTCTGTCGTCGTAACAATGCTGGCGTTCATGGACCAACCGTTGCTCGGCGAGATGCAATCGGCCTTCCAACGTCGCAGCACACTGGAACATAACACGCATACCCATTACGTTTCTTTGCTCCGTTGTTTTTTTATCAATTTGATGCACATACTTCCATCGTCTGCTCCACGTACGAAGTAACATCAGATCCGGACAACAAGCACGGCACTGACGATGAACATTCTACCCCGTTTACATGATCAAGCAAACATCAAACAATCATCAAGCAAACATCGACAAAACATCGAGCAAACGTCGAGCAATTAGAGCACACGTCGTGCACGTGTATTTTGAATACATTTGTTTGATGTTTGCTCGATCGTGTCAACGGGGTATTAAGAACAGCCAGAAGACAGTGGCACATAGCTATGGTGACGTGATACTATTGACAGATTAAATTAACAACGAAATCAACATCTTTCAACGCTGCCTATTACTACTGCGTTGCCTGTCTACCTTATTTTGTGCAATAAAATGTCAAAATAAAATGCAAACGAAGAACACAGAGTCAGCTAAAGAATGAAAATATGATCTGCCAGCAACAGAAGCAGAAAATATTGCTGCTATACCTCATGACCAGTAGGAGCAGGAGATGCCTGGTTGATCGTCGTTCTTAGTTCATCCAAACCCTGCTTCACAGCAGCAACTGCTGCCAGTTCTCTCTTCCAATCAGTAGCAGGCGCCGAGCGCTGTAAGTAGCCTTCAACACCTCCACCGGCCTGATACCTTGATCCAAGTGCCATGTCGTCGTACGGGCCGCAGTCGAATGCACCGGCGGCCAGAGTCCTCACAGCACCTATCGCGTACATTAACGTCCTGCAAGCTAGTGCTGAAAGAAACAAAGTTAATTAAATCAGCAGCTATTGATATTGCTAACTTAGTTTTTAAGCACTAACTTGCAAAATATTAATTTTCACTCCCGTTATAGGCCTATTCACGCGTTTTAACAGTCTACGTACGGTAGCCTATTCAATTCTGCTTACCTAACATTGCTTGTTTATGATTGCTACATTTTGGGGCAGATGTTAGAGACTATCTCAGGTAGGCTTCGTGCGTTCCCTGAACTGGCGTGTGGTTTTAAACTGTTTGACATCAATACGTAGGCTACAGTATGTCCGGCTCAGTAAACATAAAACATGATTGATCACCTTCCGAGTAGCTGTTCATGGCGGCACAGTTGACAGGCTGCTCGTACGCCGCCGTGGCACCGGGGGAGCAGGCGGCTAGTCCGGTCGCTGCCGTCGACTTCAAGCCCGCGAACGGTGTTGCGCGCGGCTTCACTGCAGCGTCGGGGGTCGATCCTTCGGATTGAAGCTGGCGCTGTTTCTTGGCGATGGCGTTGAGCAGACGGCTGCTCAGTACTTCGAGGAAATCGTCGGAAATGGTCGTCATATCGCCGGTGGTTGTCGGAAGTAGCAGCGAAGTAGAAGGGCTGCTGGCCGTGTCGTCATAGGTCGGACTGGCTGTTCTTGACGGCGGACGCGTGCGCCCGGCGCCTTCAAGTGTGCCGTCGTCGTCGTGAACTCTAGCCACGCCTAAAGCAACAATGGGCAACTAACTAAAACGAATTAAATAAACTTTAACAAAATTTCAACTCAAAAAATTAATTACGCTATTAGTAAGTAACTATTTCGGCAATATAAATAAAAACCAATAAGTTCTATAGTTAAACTTTTTCCGTTAACTAATTTGCAACTATTTTAAGGTAAATCGGTGCAATGATGCGACAGACAAATGTTGTTAATATTGGCTGCAAGTAAACTGTCAATTTCCAAAAAAAATAAAAACATTTCAAACACTTCAAAAGCAAAATTATACGCGAATAAAAAGTCGTTATCTTAATTTATAAATTTATTTTTATCTACTCGTGCGACAGCTTACTGCAGTCAGTTTAATAATATTTTAAAGTTAAAAAATTGTGCAAGTGAATAATTATTGGTTTTTAAAATTAAACTATTAAGTTGCAAATTAAAAATTAATAACTAAACCATTATTTTAACTAAACGACCTAATTACAATTAAGCAGCTAATCTAACTATCGTAAATTAATTAGGGCTGCAGATTAATTACAGTTAACTCTGCGATGAACGATAAATAAATTAATCGCAATTTTCTTAATCGCAATTGAAAAATTAATCGCAAGCAATCTTCTTGCTTACTTTTCTTCCAAATGGTAATGTTTTTAATTTGTGCAGGTCCGTTGTGTAGCATAGCTTTTTAACTTTTAGCTGTCTAATTTGTCTCTGTCGTATATTTTTAGTAACTTTTATCTTCGTGAAATATAGGGCGGGGGAAGAAATTGATCGCGATTAAAATTTTTAATCGATCTGCAGCCCTAAAATTAATTAAAGTAGTAGTTAACAAGTTTTCAGTTAGGTTTTGCTTATCACTGGCCTGTGGCAGGTTTCCGCTGATGGCGTAGCAGCTCACTGCTACGGACCATGTCTACGGCGTCCGCTGAATGCTGCGCGGCGACGACGTCTGCCGAATCATTTCGCTCTGACGCTGCTGCTTCGACTGTCGCAATCTCTTTAGATAATGTTTTGCCGGGCGCCGCTGCAATGGCCAGATCGTTCGGGTCATAAACGGCATTACTCTGCGACCGGTTAGAATGCGCGGCCTGCAACGCAGCGTCGGGTGGCACCGCCAATTTGCTACCATCCTTGGTCGAATGTTCGACCGGTGGCAGCTTTCGTTCTGTATCGTCTGCGAAAGAGCAGGACTCGGCGGCGTAGAGCGAAATGTCGCTGCAGACGTCGTTTGATGTAGAGCACTCGGACGGGCTGCTGCAGCGAAGATTGGGAGTGTGAGGATGGCCGGTGCTGCCGCGAGACATTCGATACAGCTGCGAGCACGAGATGCGCTTCGCCTCCTGACTGCAGACGCCGCTGTGCACTAGATCGAAGTCGTGTCGACGCGGCAGCATGTATGATGAGCACATCACAGCCACGGCGGCGTCAGTCTTCTGTCTCGCGGGGTACCTGAACCCCAGCGCAGAACGACGACCGCTCTTGCACGGACGACTGCGCAGTTTGGCCCGGTACGACGACTTACAGTTTACTTTGACCCTGTGCGAGGATGGCCGCCGTAGATCCGACAGCGAGTTGCGTCGACCTGAACCCAAAGCGTAGTCGCGGCAGGAAAAGGCAAAGGACTCGTAACATCCGCCATCGTTCTCCGCCAGACACAAAGCGTCGCGCGGATCGTTTTCCTCCTGCCCGCGTAGGTTCGGAATCTTCTGGTGTCGGTGCGCCGAAACGAATCCCGCCGAATCTCGCTGTTCGTCGCGGTGGAACGCGGATACCGATTTCCTGGTGAAGACGTCGTCAATTGGCGCGGCGTTACGATACTTGCCGGCACCCGGTCTGCGCGACCGGGCGACGGATAACTCGTCAACGCTCTGACACAGTCTCTGACACTCGTCGCTATCGCGCTGCTCCGCCGATTCGCCGAACCCGGCGGCCGCGGTGAAAGCGTACGGGTTTGCGTTCGGTATTTCGCAGAAGCAGACGTCGACGCCCGTCGTCGTTTGCTCGTCCTCGTCCTCGTCTGCACTGCCGTCTTCCGTGTCTGTGTCTGACTCCATGTCGGCCGAGAACTGCGGATGGTCGCAGTCCGGGGTTGATGTCTTCTGCCAGCAAGAGGCTCCAGTCGACGACGGCGATAGATCATCGCAAGCAACGTGACGAGAATCAGTCCCGTCGGACAGCACCACCGTGTCCTCCGAGCTGCTGATAGTTTTTACGTTTGTGCTATCATCATCCAACGATCTAAACGCCGAACTGTCTGATTCAGTAACGCTGGACGAACTGACGGTCAACGTGTCGCGACAATCCGCCGCCGAATCTTTCCCTGCATTCGATGAGGACGAATCCGTTTCACGGTGGTTTGAAGATCTGTTCGCGTTATTTCTGACGGGTTCTTTCAAAGAATGGCTACAGATTGTATCTTGGTTGTGTTCTGTCTTGCAGCAATCTGATGCTAACTGTTCGGCTATTGCGGCGGCTGGCTTTTCAAGATTATGATTGCTGGAATCTATGGAAGCCATGTTCCTGGCCACCGCAGCTTTCAATACTTCGTAGTCAATACTCGGCGAACCGTCGTCGTGACTTTCGTTATCGGATAACTCCGAATCATCTGTTTTAGCTGGAGGTTTCTGGCGATCAGTCTGCACATCTGTAGCAACCACATTCGGTGTTTCGATGTCGCTGTGCAACACAGAGTTGGACGACAACGTCGCATCACTTGTATCGCACCCCGAAGACGTTAATGTCATTTGTTCATCGGATGCTGTTAGGCTCCTCGCACTGTAGTTCGTATCGAACACGTCTTTTGCTGGACCACACTCGCCAGACACCGCAGTGGCTCTGTTTGCAAATGTTTCTCTAAGCTTCGACGCCTTCGACGCCCGCTGTTGTCGGCATTTTAAGTCCACTAAAGTTTTTGCTCTGAGAACGTTCGCCTTCGATAACGACGCCGCATCCGTATCAATGTCGGAATTTAAATGCGTAGTATAACGACTGTGCGATTTCACTTCCAGATTGTCGCTGCTGTTTGCGTTTCGCTGCCAGTTCTTCGCTGGCTGAAGTTTTTCGTTTCCGATAACTGTTAGCGACTGGCCGTGCTGCGAGTGAGTAGATATGTTGGAAGATAAATGGGATCTGTTCAACCGAGTAAATGACGTGCTGCAATCGCTGCTGCTGCTGCTGCTGCTGTTACTGTCAGAAACAACCAATCTGCGAAACTTTCCATTTATACTCTCGCTACTCAATACTCCCACAAAATCTGGACTGTGCACATGTTTATCACCGCTGCTCGGTTGCTCTTTGCTATCAGATCTTTGCCGCACGTCTGAGGACAATGGACTGCTGTTGCTGGAAGAACATACCAAGTGGTTGACATTCTCGTTAAGACCGTGGTTCCCAGAATCTTCACAGCTTGTCTTTGTAATTTCAACGTGTTGCTGTTGTTGTATCTTGCAATTTTCTGCGGCGCCTGTTTTTTCGCCATCCCCGTGGTCAGCGCTGGAAATAGTTTTAATAACATCGTTTTCAGCAGTCGGCGCTGCGTCGTTGTCTAGTACACAGTACGATCTATTAGAATTGAAGGACGCCGAGCGGCCGTCCACTGCAGCTGCAGTCGTGCTTCTTGGTTCTTCGTGAACTGAAGTCGCATCTATGGAGATCAGCGACGATATACCGGACGGAAACGATTCAAGGTGAATATCTTCGGAATTAGAATCATCGTCGGCGACTAATGAATGTTGATGATCACTGTAGGGCTGTTGAGATAGAGACAGGCTGCTACTGAGCACTTTAAAAGCAGCATCTGCAGTCTGAAAATCAACACCACGATCGTTTGGCGGCACTTCTTTATGGCATTGCGCGGACGAAGAGGCTTGTAGCGACAGTCTGGAGCTAAGCTCCGGCTCGCTGTCCGTACTAACCGCCTTGTCGGACGAGGCAACTTTCGCCGGTTCGTCGCACCTGTTGCCGTCGGATATAGCCGACACACTTTGGACGATGTCACCGAGGCGACTGTTTTCGTCCCGGTCGGTCTCCGTGTCCAGCGACGACCGGCTTCCGTTGGCGGCACTCAGCGACCACGAGCCGACCCACGAGCGCGGCGGCATGCCGAACTGCCAGGCGTGATCGGCGAGAAACGTCGTGTCCGACTTGCCGGCGACCGATTCCGTGTCACTCAGACCTGCTCCGCACAAAGACAACTGCTGTTGTTGGTCATCGAATCTGCTTGCAAGCCTTCGAGCGCTGCCTCTGAACTTCGCCGCTCGCTGTCGGGATTTCCAGTCCATCGTTGTTATCGCTCTGTTCGACATCGGGGGCACGCAGGCAAGTGACTCGACGTCCTCGGACTTTAGATCATTCATGCTATCCGCCTGTGCTGCCGATTCAATGTCATCGCTGGGGTCTCCATCCAGTTGTTGGACCTCGACTGCAGGCTTTTCTGCAGTCGTGTTGTGATAATCGCCCACGTCTTGTCCATCAGACCTCGCTCTGTCAACCGACGCCAATGCTTGCGTC
>Ga0209367_1003753_pt1 | contig 20768 bp, 16 predicted proteins | sample WorMetLIZISLAND2_FD_187412 | JGI IMG/M metagenome (GOLD analysis project Ga0209367, IMG submission 187412) | Marine gutless worms symbiont microbial communities from Max Planck institute for Marine Microbiology, Germany - Olavius geniculatus... ...
AAACCACATCGCCTGAAAGCAAATTTCCTAACAAATACAGTGATGTAATTTTCATTCAAATCGATCAACATTTGAAAAAGTTATTGCAAAAATACAAAGGGGTCCCGATTTTATGAATCACTGTGGACTAAGTGTTCACGCCACGTTTACTATAGGCAGTGTCAAACAGTTCACTGTTAAAACTGCGATTAAAAGTGCTGAGATCTTCGACGGATCTACAATTATAATGACTGAGTTTCAGTCAGCTAGTAACAGGAGAAACGGTTTACCTGTTTAATGGCAAAATAATTTACCAAATGGCCACCTCCTTTATTAATCAATCTATCTTTATTACAGCGCACAAGGCGGCACAAAACAACAGAATATTGCATTGTTGCATAATTGCCCCTAGTTCTTAGGCCTATGTTTTTACATACCTTAAAGACCTTAACAGCCACTCTGCACTGCATCTCCGCTATGGGGACATCAGAACCTATTCCCATAAAGCAACAGATGATCGCCAGCGTCTGATGATCGGGAACAAACATGTGCTTGTACAAACTGCATTCTTCCATTGACACTCCATCGAATGCGCCGTTTTTGAAGAACGGAAACCTAATCGAATATCCTGCACGCCATAAATTTAGACACCAGAAAACTCCACTTGAACGTGACGTTAGGCCCAATATATTGAAAGTATTGTAGTAAATCGTGACAAACAGAAATGAGTTCACTTATGCAATGTTTCTTTTTCTTGCGACATTGTCTCTGTATGCAGGTGCATATATACTCAATTTAATCGTACATATTAGTTATCATATGCATGTACTGATTTACAGTTTACATCAATACAAAAACCAGCTAATAATTACTGCAGTGCAGAGTTTTATTGCAGTTACTACAAGTTAGTTTTATTATAATGGTGCTTTTTGTATTACCTTTACTACACTGAGTCCGGAAAAAAAGTAACCCCCTAAACATCGTACAATTAAAATGTCAAATCTAAACAGATTCAAATAAAATTTCGTACGATTAATTTCCAATAAATTACTAAAAAGATCACTAAATTTCGTTAAAAATATTATTTTAGAGCGGAGTTAAGAATTGTTGAATATCGATAACGAAATATCACCGTAACGGTGCCAGATGGACGCATGGTCACCATGGACCACCCATAGGAAGTCGACCCCCGCGAGTCGAATGGTCATGTGACCGATGACGTCACGTGACCCTAAAAGGTCAAGTTCGTGTCCCCATCATCTCACTATCTCATTATGCCAGATGGACGCATGGTCACTATGGATCACGCATGGTGACGATGGACCATTTATAGTAAAGTGCTGGTGACAAATCGACGGGTCTCGTGACTGACAATGTTTCTTGTTTAGTTAAAATAATATAAAAGGATGAAAGGATCATTGCTACTGTACAACTTGAAATTAAACTGTTTGATTTTTTATCAGTCTAAACAGCTCACTGATTATATTTATATGGACATATACTATAAACTATCGAAATGCATTGGACAGACTCCGTGTTCGTATGAACATTATCTTGTTTCAAAGTAACGTTTAAATTGCACAACACGTACATCGCATACGATCTGATACTGAATAAGTAAGCGCCTAAAATTAGTGAAACAATCGTCAGCAGTGCTGTGGTTATTACTCACCTGTAGCGCAGATGACAGCGTCAATATCAGCAACCTCGGAACCGTCGCTGAACTGTACGGTTGACGGAGAGGTCAGACATGCAATGTCCGGTCGCACCTGGACGCGGCCTGATAAGATGCGAGATGGCAGTGTATCGTTGATGACCACCTCGCCGGACGTGATGTCGTGGCTAGGCCGCAGTCCGTACAGAGAGTGATCGAGGCGAGCGCTTGCTGCTGTCTGAAAGCGACCGCGCCACGGCAGCAGACGACCGAGCAGCGTGGCGAAGCGCGTAAACAGCGCCGAGTCTAGAGGTAGTCCGTTCTCCCACACACGAGGCACGCACCATGCTCCACTCCTTGAACTCAGATACACCTGCCAGATGACACGACGATCTACATTCTACTAGAAACGAAAAATCAGTTCGAAAAAAATAGATTTTAAAGTTTAAAATTTATTTTTAAACCTTAAAGGTTGAGACTGTAGACTGTAAGTTTTTTTATCTGTTGTGCAACTTATAGTACAAACAAAAATAATTTCATATTTCAATCGTGATTTTTGAGTTTTGACGTCACGTCATTCACTTAACAATAGCGATGTGATATGGCGACTGGTGTATAGACTGTTCGTCCTGCGTCTTAAAATGTGTGCTTTGTTTTCTTTGTACTCTAAAACCTAAAAACTTTAAAAACCTAAACAAAACCATAAAGACTTAAAAAATCAAAAACAAAACTTTAAAAAACTTTGATTTTTCTATCATTGATTCTCGGCTTTTTGCGCAATACTACCCTGTATGCATCCGGCCGACGAGACCTTGACCTCTGCTTTTTTAACCCAGAACGTAATTAATTCGCCATCTTTGACCTTATATGCATTAGCGACATAATGTGGGTGAATATAGACCTGAATCATACTGCAGTTATTGCAAGAGACATACACGAATCACAACGATAGATCGGAGTCCTTGGCCCCAGTCGAAGGAGAGATTTGGGTCTGACCCTCAAGCCAAAACATGCACTAAATTATCGACTAACAAAAAATATGATTTATGATTTACCAGATGGCAGCACCGATGAGCAATTTCGCCTCTTACCAAATTACTAACGTGACAAACAGTAACCTGGCTGCAGACGCTGCTGAGGTCGACTGCCGCATCACAAGCCGTGTTACCAGCACCAACGATCACCACTCGCTTGTCCTTGTAACCATCGGCGTGTCTACAGAACAAATTCACTGCAATATATTCCGTCGAAACTACGCCAAATGCTGTTACATTCTAAACAAATGTGAAAAAACGGCTGTAAAGCAACCGTTTCAATGTGCAGTTGTACACAACTTATCCAGTTAACTGCGCAGTTGTAAAACGCAATATGTGTAGTTGTTTTTCTCCTCGTATCAAAGTTGGTGGACATTTGACGAAGTTCTGACAAAAACAAATTTGCACATTTTAAGACACGGTGTATATTCTGAACACTTTGTTGCTCTCGTCTCGGTCATACACATTGCATTGTCTGATTGTCTGATACACTTGGTTTTTAGCCGACCGCACTTACGTAACAGTCGAACTTATGATACGAGTTGTCGTCTGCCTGTCCGTCCGTCAGTCTTTTCGTCTGTTACGAATGTACTGTGGCTAACCTATGGGAAGAATTATGGGAAAACTGTTTACACGAGTAACTAATTATGTGTCATTAGCCTAGGCATGCAAAATTTCAGCGACCTGGAGCAAGAGGAACATTTTCAAATTTGGGGTTGAATGCAGAGGGTAGGAAAAATGTGTGTATTTTGTGATTGTTTGAGGTGACTGTACGTTTACTCAAAAAAGTAAACTTTAAAAGTTCAAACTTATGTATCAGTTAAACAAAACGAGTTGTTTTAACGACATTTGCAGAACAGATTGTGTGAATATTTTTATGCATTGCTCAAAGTTTTTCTAGGGATTGTTTTTTTATCGGCGCAGCCTGTGGTTAACGTGTATATGCCTGTGTGCTTGCCTGTAGCTAGTACTATGCATCAGTTGACCTTTGAATTCGTCATGTCCCTCGAACGTCGGCATGTTTACGTAGCTGTGAATTCCCACGCAGACCATGACGGCATCGAACACTTGAGTTTTCGTTTCTTTGCTGTCGGTGCTGCTGTTATCTGTCAGCAGACAAAAGAGCTATAAATATGTTTTGTATTTAGCTCTGATTTTACTACTCGGCGCAGAACTATAGCCCGTAGAAATACAGTGTGCGGCCCACAATAAGGCCGCACAGAGCGGCGTAACTGAACTAAACTGAACTGGCATGGTTTAGTTTTTGACAAACTGACCAATAATCAAGCAGTAATGCATTGCAGTAGGCACCGTCTAACGGCGTCGATGGCTTACGTGACAAGCTCACACGTACGCGTCAACTGATGTCCAATCGGCTCCCCATGTTCGCATTGGACAGTAATCAGTTTGTGTCAGTTTAGTTTAGTTACGTCGCTCTGTACGCGCCTTTACTAAATGATCTTGCAACTCGCTTTATCTAAAGCTTTTAAACGTCACAAGGTATACTTATCGCAGTGATGCGTTTGACGAAGTGTTTAGTAATCGATCATTTAATTTTGAATTTACCGCCATCGGAGTGCGTCGTGTTTTTCCTTGTCGTTACTGTCCAGCGTCTTTTACCACCATCCAGTTCCGGTTCCACTGAGACTACTTCCACGTCGTACTGGATGTACTGCTCCAGCTGGAAGTGCGCGGCGTAGAGGCGAAGGTACTCGTTGAACTTGGAGTGGTGTAAATAGTTCGGGAAGTCGCCCGGCATCGGAAAGTCGCTGTAGCATGTCAACTCCTTCACGGTGTTGGTGATCGTCGATCTGTTACACACAACAAGTAACCATATTATTCATTTGGTATAAGGTGAAATCGCTGTCTTTCTATTCGCCGAGGCCCAGCAGCAATTTGCAGTTGCATGCTTTGGTCAGGGTGTTCTACCCTTTAAATCTTCCTTTCCGCTGGGAGTCAGGGATCCCATGTAATACAATGTGCCATTGGATGCGACAAGTGTATCTACCGAATGGCATCTGAATCTGTCCTACGGTTTAAACAAGAGACAGACGACAGGCAGACCACGCTACAGAAAAATGTGTATAGGAATAGGCGGAAATGGCTGCAAGACGCGATTCCGTTTAACATGCTATTTTTCAGCAGTCAGTCCGAATGGACTCGAAACGATGACCAAAACCAAGGCTTAATGTGACCTGGTTTGATCTGGCATGAGCTTTTTAACTGGCACAAACTCGTGCGAATCATAAACGCAAGAATTTGCTGGGTGGGTGAACTGGATAAGAAACCGATTTGTGGGCCGGTCTAACATCTGTAATGTTAGCAATCGCAAACCGTGTGACGTTCGACTGTCCCGGTTGCACGACCTCGCTGTAGGTCCAGAGACCTCCGAGATCGCTGCGTTTCTCGAAGCAGACGACATCGAGACCCTCGTCGCGGCAGCACTTGATGGCCGCTAGTCCGCTGACGCCCGCTCCTATTACCGCAACTCGCATACTCTCTCAACGGCTGTTTTCGTCGCTCTGCACACAAGACCCGTCTACGATGATGTTGCTACCTTTTAGTGTTTCAGGTTTCCTGAACCAGTTTTCTGACAGTTCTACGTGAACACTCGGCGCTCGTGTGCGCATTGACTAAACGGCTGCTGGCCGGGAGGTCGGCAAGTTATGAAAACACGCACTGTCTACAGGCAAGCTCAATAAAAAGTAGGCTACTCACTACTGCATTACAAATGACCAATTTTTAAGTTTTTTTGCAATGTACTCTGCAGTAAATTTGCAACTAAGTGATTCTAAAAGATTCTGTTATACCAAAACGCGTCGCTACATTACCCTGCAAAATCTAGACGGTAGCTTAACTTGCAAGTTTCAGTATATTCTACCGCTGTCTTTATTTTGCGATGCGTTTAAAGGAGTGATGGTGAGTGTATTTTAAGTTTATCATTGATTGAAATTAGTCAATGTTTTATAAAGCTATGTAAGTATGAAAGTTTTCACGGTAGCGCGCGTACTACATGACTGCGTCTGCAAAAATAGCACGAAAACTAAAGCCATTTTACCAAAGAAATATTTATAAGTCTGTGGTCCGCTGATAGAAAACATACAACAGTCAGCTTCACGCAGACATTTCCGTAATCGTGATTTCAGAAACGACTGGTTTTGATGATGCAGTCAATGGCGATCATATCGAACCATTCTCGATTAGGCTGTGAGTAGGCCTATAGCCGATGTTTTCCTCTGTATTTTGCGTCACCTTGTACATAATATAGCCCACAGATAGTCATATCTGCTTGTCATAAAGCAGACGAGTCTGCGAGTGCGATATTTATACATTGTAATAACGGTGACCTTCACTTACAACAAGTTATACGGTAGACTGTCAGGTCCATCAAATAGGCCTACCGTGTAGGCCTAATGTGCGTATGCAATTTGCCGCCACGTAGCACGAAATAATGCGCGATGGGCCTATCAGAAGCCGACACGCTACTGGCATCATGCATGGGCACTCGCAGAGAATTAAAGTCTAACATTTCGGTTCAGTAATTATGCAAGATGTCACAGTCACATTGCACCTCAGTAGCAACATTAAAATCAGCACGTTTTAAGTCCGGAGAGAGTGGCAGAGGTACCTTCACAAGCGCCGAGTAAAGTGGAAAATAAACAAGGGAGGGTTATCTTTTCCCCAGTTGAGTAAATGGCCTAAGAAGCTTTCACATTGCGATAGCCACGGTTTACATAAAAGATCTAATTGTGTGTAGCTGTTTATGTGAATTTTATGGCAAAGCTAAGAAGCGATATTGCCTGCCACTCGACATATGAATGACAGACGCCTATGTATTTATGACATTATGGCGCTATTGAAATTGTATTTGTTATTAGGTTTATTTTTTATTTTTTAGTTTACGGTACTCCGTTCCCGAGGGAGCCTGAAAATTGACTGAGCAATACAAAGGTGGGTACGATCCTTAGTCCGTGCAGTCAGCAGACGGTAAACTGTCGTGCAACAGAACAGCATTGAAACACTGCACTAAAACAGAAATCCTCTGAAAGAAATAACTGGTCTCTCTGGTCTCGCCAGTAGTGATTGAGATCCTTCTTCCAAGATCAGCCAAGGTTTCAACATCAATTGGCTCAAAGATGTAACTGGCGCCAAGATCAACATACTTGTCCTCTTTGCCAGTAGCTGCTAACTCTGCTGCTGCACCTGCCTGGTGAGATGCTCTGTCAACGCACGACTCGGCCAGTGGGAAAAGTGACCGTGACGTCCCAACATAACGACTTGCGCTCTGCCATGGAACCAGTGATACGCCATTTGGTCGTTTTCCGTCCGACCGGAATAATCTGGCTGGCTCTTTAGTGACCGAATCCTTTCTTTGCAGCAAAATATTAAATTAATATTATGACTGCTAGACCTGCAATCTCTACAGCTGCGTTTTACACATTAAAAACATGATAAGGAAATTACAACAGTAACTATAAAATACAAATTTCAACCGGCATTAACTGCATACTTAATATTCGGCGTATGACGGTGAGAATGATCAATGAATTGGTAGGCTATTCGATGTGTCGGCAGCTGCAGCTGCTGCTACTGCAAGGTGCGTGCTCGTGGTGGGTCCACAGCACGTGCTGGCTGGTCAATAATACTACACTGGCCGGCGCGTAAACGAACGTACGTGCAGAGTAATCTGTAAGCGTTGACCTACAACAGAAAATTAACAGTTACTGCACTGCGTACGAGTAGCCTACGGCTGATTAAAAATGCATCGCTGTGCACGTTTTACGCATTTGCTTTTTATATAAAATGCGCAGTTTGGTCGTTAGCACTTACGGCGTTTCTGCACAAGATGGAAGCGTGACTGCTGCTGATAGGCCGGACCAGCGACTTGAGTGTTTGTTTCGCGGATATGACATGTCGTTAATATACGGCGATGCTGCAGGTGCCGCGTACCTGAGATTACACTGAGGTTAGTTCAGACGTAATAGTTTCTAGTCGACTAGTTTTGTCCGTCGTTCATAGGCTTATGAATGGCCTAATATGTGTATAACTTCGAGAGTCGATCTGAACCCAGTGAAGAGGAACTGATCAAGGATAAACCTGGATAATAATATAAGCTCACCAGCTAATGGCGATTTACTGCAGTCCGTTCGTTGGCAGGCGCCTCTTTAAATACATCAAACTATGAACATCGTGGTGAAAACGTCATCCATAAGCTGCGTGTACCGAGTCGTGTTATTTGGCGTGTGGCGCGTGTTTAACGGTGAATGAATTTATACCTGGTCTTATTGGCAGCTCACCTAACACGCGGCTACATTCTCTTCAGTGCGTGCGCACTCGATTTAATTGCCGTTGCTGTGCCTTGCAGCAGCGTCGTCGATTTAAAAATCAGGCAGTAAGTTGTAACTTTGTGACTAACAACTGCAAATTTTAGACAGAGAAGATAATGAGTGCTGAACTTTTTAATTTTGCGTTTAATTATTTTAATATGAGGAATTTTTGTTCTCTAATGTTGTATTTTGGGGAAAACATTTTGACCAGAAGACAAATTTCTGACTGACTTAAAATTGGAAGCCAACTCCTTCGTCCCCTGCTACGATGCCACCAGTGCATAATGGCAATATTTTATTATTTTAAAATAAAACGGCTTTCTGAATTCGGAAGCCCGATATAGGCCCCTAGGCCTATGCCAGACAATGTCGTGCTGCTCCAAGTAAGGTTTTAAATGTCGTAACCCGCCATGAAAAAGCTCTTACGGGACAAAATAATTTCGCCCTGTTTAGACATTCTTTGGCCTGTATAAACCCCTTTCTGTGGGGGCCATGTTCGGCCAAATAATTATGCTACACATGTCCAAATCCGTCTTTGCATGTTTACCATTTATTTTTTTCTTTATACATACCTTCGCCAGCCTATATCTGTCCAGTCTCTCCGCGCCGTGGTACGAAAAGTCAAATTTCAAAGAAAAAGGTGTGGTACAGATCGTCTGCTACCCACCGAGAACTCTTCTTTGGCGCCGATGCCAGACGGCGATCGCGTGCTCTGATTGCTTGCTAGCAAGTCAACACCCCACCGCGGTGCAGCGTTTTACGTCAGATTAGCCACCCACACGGCAGGCACGGTCTATACGGCATGAAAACACACCATTTGAGCAAGGGCTCCACTCCATTTATCCTTGACCTGTAGAAGCAGAATGCTTCTCTGAAAAAGTTAAGGCGCGAGTTAAGCTGGCAAAAAATTTTTTTCACTTGACAAATCAACAAAACGCAGTCGTTTGCATTGTACATAAACGACTAAAAATATTAGCATAACATGCGTTTTGAAACCCAAAACCAAAATAGGTGCAAATTCGTTTGCAGTTGGGGCTTTACCCCAGACTTAGCTCGGGGTGAAAGCTTACAATGCTTAACTGGCGCCCTAACTGAATATGGGAGAGTCAAGTTAATGGGGAAGGGAATGGAAGGAAAGGAAAAGGAAGGATAAGGATAGAAAAAGAAATTAAAAGAGGAGGAAAGAGGTTGGTGCGACTTGTGGTAGGAAAGGTTGCTTTCTTACGCCGATATGGACAGACGCTCATGCACTTGACCAAAATGCTGCATAAATATCGTGTACGTTTCAGAAGTCATGTATGACGCCAGTAAGTACGCTGACAGTCAGCCTTCAGACAACAGCGCGGCGGTCACAGTGCGACGCGAAACGGCAGTCGGACCTGCTGCCAGACAGTTAGCTACGTCTTCATATCACTTGTGGAGCCGCGCTCGACCGTTGCCGACGTCCTCGTCCACGCCAAATGGCTCACTGATCGTAGATGCTCAGCCGTCGTGGTCGTCTGCTGTGCATAACGGCAGCAACGGCGGTAGCTGTCCTCCTGGGTCCCAGCTTAGAGACATCAACGGCCTGTCGTCTTCGTCTGATAGCAGCAGTCAGCCGACGGCGCCGCACTACGCGGGACCCCATCTCAACGTTCCGTCCGCCGTTCTGACGACCTCGCTGGACGACGGGATTCTGCTGTCCCCGGACAGCGTGGCCTCGACGCTATCGTCACCAGCCGACGTCCGGCCCAGCAGCGACCTTCTGCCTCGTACCACCACGAATGCTGCGTCCGCTGCGACAGGACGCTGTCGACGGGTGACGTCGCTCGTCGACGAGTATTTTCCCGTCACGCTGGGTGGCGGTGGAGGTACGGGCAGACGGTCGACAGAGGATATCGGAGAGCTGACTGGCGCCACCTCGACCAGCGGCAACGGACGACATCATCGACGACGACGTCACTCGCATCACCGGCGTCACCGGCAGCAACACGAAGGTCACGGTCAAGGTCACGCTCAAGGTCACGGACGACGACCTAGCAGCGGACACTCGTCGTCCAGTTCCAACTCTCTCTGCAGCTACCCCGCCACCACTGCCTCCAACGGCACCGTCGTCAACGGTACGTTACCTCGAGTAGTCTTTCTAGCTGCCGTCGCCGAATATCCGGATTTGCGGCATTTTTCAGTTAATGTAAAGTAAAAGTGTCATACCCCAGAGGGTCGTAGGCGGGGTACTCATCTTCCTTTTTAAACCTTTGAGCCCGTAGGCGGATAGACCACTGAGTCCGTGACGCGTGGCCAGTGCGACGCCAGACCTACGGTTACCTTCCAGCCGCGAAGCATCACCGCTCTTTGGCCGGTACCAAATTATGCTGCTCGGTGAACAGAGGCACATGTGTGTGAACAACTTGCCCAAGGTTGTTACCTGACAGTGCCCCGGCTCGGAGTCAATCCTGGGACCTTTCGGTCACCAGTTTGGCTCGTTACCGTTACACTACCAAGCCACACAGTTTTCGGCGCCTCCGTATAAATTCGCCAAAACAAATGCGGCTACCGTATATCGCCGCCAAATTTCCTTAATTGAGCGCAAAAATTTTGGAGAACTCCCGGATATGCTTTGGTTCGGTTTGGTTTATTTAGTGCCCGTATAGTTCATGACTTGAGTTTGTCGCTAACTGCAAACGGGCAAATCTATCAGCTGAAAAAAACTGCATCGAGTATCTTTCATACATGACATTTACGGACTACTGTTCTAAATTTGAAGCTGAACTAAATTTTTACTCCTGGACGAATTTAAAGTTAAAGCAGCGTGCCCATGCACGTGGACTGATAGGAATTATTTGCAGTTTGTCGAGAGAATAATTAAAGTTTTTGTGCCATTGAGAAATTTGTGTTGTAGCTGCATTTTAGGCGAAAATGTCAGCATTAGCCGTAACTTATCCGTAAATTTTTGTTAGCGACAAAATTCGACTAATCCGAATATCAGCTTTATTTTTGTTTTAAGCAGATTATTTTTTTAATTTAGCTGAGAAGTCTGGTTTATGCAAGACTCTGGTTTTAATCACTCAATTAATCAGTCGGTCATTTTATTTGTTCAGACATAATATCTGCAGTTGCAGACGGTAGGTAATGTAGGTTATAAGAACCTTACGGCCGAATGGCTCACTGATCGTAGAACAGCAAACCTCCTAACAAGAATCCTGCTTCAGGTTACGATCGATAATCTCGGGGATTCTTTTTTGAGACACAGAGTTTATCCAGCGCCGCGAGCGCTCGAGCTGGCTTGGAGAACTGAACGCAGTGGTTGTTTAGCAGCGTAAAGGTCATGAAAGGCTTATAGCGCCCATCATTAGCTGCTGCTGCTGCATGTAGTCTAATGACACAGATCGATAACATACGCGTTCAGTCAATACTGTCTGTCCGCCTGCATGTCTGTCTGTTGCATGCCGTGTCATATGTCGCCCGCCCGTTATCCAATTCACATATTGTGTCTTTAAGTTCGCTCTTTGACGCTTCGCGATAAGCCTTACACTGTGAACCACAAAAAGGCAATCTTTTTATTTTGGGAATAACTTGGCCAAAAGTTGACCAAACTTTACAATATTTGGCAGAAATGTAGCTATAGAAATTTGCAACATATCTATTTTGTGCTGTTTTCCACATTTATTTTGTGTAATTACTTTACCGCAAGAAAACAAACTGCCATTCAGTTATGCGTGTACATGTAAATGTGTTCGTTTACAGCAGCCATAGGCTGTAATGTTAGTGATAACAAGAAAGCTCAGCTAACGCAAAGGGGAACGCGTGACAGCGGTGCACATTTAAAGGCTTACTGCGAACAAAATCTGAGCTCAGTGATCCAAGCAGTGGCATTTGACACGATGATTATGAAAGCCGTTGCATTTACACTCGCCAGATAGCGTAATCGGTCTCGCGCAGCCGATAGCGGTAAAAGAACGACTTTTTAGGGGGCACCCATCTTTAATGCCCTCTTGCGCAGGCAACTTTGAATCTACGGGGTCGAGACTTGAACCGTTGACATCCACGTTTAATGTAAAAAATATTTCGTACACAGGTTGTTCTGGTTTATCTGTAGTGATTTCGGTACAATTCGCTCTTAAAATGTGTGTCGCAGCCCGAAATCGCCAAAAAAATCCATTAAAAACCTTATTTTGGCGTTTAAGGTCATCCAAGATCATTGATTTCGGTACAAATCGAAAGCAAGTGTACGACTTTCTATTAGTGATTAATTGTAACCTAGACCTATCTCTCACCGTTTCCGAGATATGGCGACTTATTGGTTAAAAATTTCAAATTTTTCCCACTCTCTTTTCATTTAGCGCCTCTGCTTGGGATGATTTTTTTCAAATTTATAGAAAAGCTTTACGGACCCTGAAATCAGAGTTTTCCAAACAGCCGAAGGTAAAAATTTGGTGTTCCTAGCTTGTACCGTTTTTGACTGATAAACCCGTGTGACAGACGAACGGCCGGACGGACAGACAGACAGACAGAATTGCGATGGCTAAGACGCGCTATAGCAGTTTCTGCTGTCGCGCGTAAAAACATACAGCCTAAACAAAATCATTCAAATTCACAATGCCGACGTAAAAATGAGAACTTTTAGCAGCATGATTTGTATTTGTATTTTTTAAAAATATATACAAGTCTGACAAACTAGACCTAATTTTTTGTTGGGCGGAATTAGGGAGTAGCAATCATGTTTCGCTACCCCTGCCACGACGCTAGGGGATAGATGATGAAGTTGGTAATGGTGTTAATAATGATAATGAATCGATGATAACCAGATGATGATACAGGTTGTGCGGCGGTGCTGACGTCAAGCCCGTACCAAGTGGAGCTGACGCAGTTACAGATGGAACGACTTCGACTCGAGGAGGAACGCTGTCGACACTTACAGACGCTCAGGGACGAGGAAGCTGCTCGCGGACCTGTACCACGATGGTTTGTCTATACCTGCATACCTGCAGTTTTACAGTATTACAGTGGATGCTCATTAGGTTGACTTGAGTCAACTGTAACTAAAATAACTAGAAATTCGGGGTAGAGTCCAGCGTGGTGTCCGCTTTACACCTTATGCCCGCCTGTAAAAACGAGGTCGCGCCGAAGTTTGCACGTTTTTTGCTTTCGCCCATATTTTCCGGTTGGCCCCCAACTTTTAGACTTAGATTTTTAAGCTTCACCATGTACCTCCAATGTTTGGCAAAGTTTTATGGCGATTGGCTGCCGGGGAACGGGAAAATTTAGCGCTGAAATAAAAAAAAACATCATTGTCCCTAACTCTTTGAAAGTAAACCTCCCTTCCCTCCAAAAATGGGGATGTACACCCAAGTCCTGTGCTGCGTTTTAGACTTTCTGAAACAGATCGGCGAACGTGTTTTGATGGTAGGCTATAGATACAATATCTGCCCTCAGCTGCGCCGGGTGTCACGGGTAGAGCATGATTGCATGTCACTGGACCGCAGACTGGGAATGCACGACAGTCGACACAGTGTGCAGTCTATATACTCAGTGCATTTTTGTCGACGGAGGATGCAATTTTCTATCACTCACTGCGATGTACGAAAAGCTACAATACAGCTCAAAGCCGGTATACCAAAAGTCACGCCCACAGACATTTAGAAGGCGACTGATTGCACAAGCCAGTCGCGTAGATATCATTCCACTAACAAGCTGGCACGACGTTGATGCTGCTGCTGCTGCTGCTATCGAGCTATTATACCTAGCAGGCGTCTCTTTTATTCACCTGCATATTGTAGATCTATACAGGTGTACAGGTAAAGCTCGCAACTGCAGCATCTAGTATCGTATATACGCACGGAATGAATGAGACAGCTGAGATCACATTTACGTGCACGCACAGGCGCGAATTCACGCTCTGCACCAGCCAATGATAGGCCGCGCTGTAGCTTAATTATTACCCGGTATGTACGTCTATCACAGTGCTGATTTTTTTAGATCAAAAATTCAATATGCGTGTGCTCATTATCACCATGCGGCGCCTATGCCATTGTAAAAGCAACAGACAAGTTGAGCATGCGTAACTATCAGTTTTTTACAATTAGTTTTTACAGTGCCAGATCGACCCACCATTTTGCGCTCAGCCACGAAGTCGTCCTACGAACATGTCTGACATTTGGACAGCATGCCTTCAGCAAGGCCGTCGAGAAGTTGGGGTAGAGGGGTAAGTTACCTCGAGCCCCGCGACTTTGGAAACCCTGTCAACGCTCAAAAATATAAAGTACAAGTAAGTATAAAGTGGGTGACGTGTATCATAGATCTGTCATCCGACAGAGGTACAGTGACTGCGGCTTTCTACACTGCGAGTATTTTTTTCGAAATCTAAGTGACGTAGTGTGTCGGTTTGGATGCTGACACGACGGGCCTACTGCTGGCAGTCCGCGAACAGCCAGTCACTGATGAATACTGTTGTAGCGAATATCGAATTTGCTTGAAGCGAGTCGCATGCAGTGCGATTGCGCCGCATTAACGTGAGAATAAAGGCTGCATACACGGTGTTTTATAAAAACAACCCCTTTTTTCTTTTAAATGGTGATCAATTTACATGAAATTTTTGCCAGTTGTAGCTGAAGAAATATTTATTCAAAATATTTCAACAAAATATGGCAGTTGATTAAATTTTCTTTGCTAGTCGTGACGTAACGCTGATGTCATAATGTGTCACGGGTACAAGCTTGCTAGTCTCAACTGGTGCTGTGAGTTGCTATCCTTCTCCAATGGTGAAAAACTTGGTTCATTGATGACAAATTCTTAAAGTTTTACAGTTGCAGCCACAAAAAAACGTGCAAAGCAACGCATTTACGTGTTTGTGAGGATAGTTGGATTTTCACATGTTTGAGCAAAACAGTGCACTAGCTCACCAAGCTTGCAAGTTTGCAAAATGGTTGCATAGTTTAGATCGCGATATGCCTGATTTCATGTTTCCATGTTGCTCAGTGCTGACACGATAAACATTTTTCATTAGCGAACCAGGTTAAGTTCACCATCGAAGCAGGGTAGCAACTGACAGCATGAGTTGAGACTAGCAAGCTTGTACCCGTGACACATAATGACGTCAGCGTTACATCACGATTACCAAAGAATGTTTAATCAACTGCCATATTTTGTTGAAAGATTTTGAATTCGTATTTCGTCGGCTACAACTGTTAAAAATTTCATGTAAATTGATCATCATTTGAGTGCATTATGAAAGAAAGAAAGAGGGATTGTTTTTATGAAACACCGTGTATACATGTCGGCTAGCCAGCTCGTACTAGCAAAATAATGGCTGAAACTAGAACTAGAAACTAAGCTCAAGACGCATTGCAATATTATCGGTGATAAGCGGAGTATAGTTTCATGTTCACTGTTGTCTGAAGTCACCGTAACTTTCCGCAGCTATCGTCGTCTTGTGTACTTGATGAACTCTGCGAGGAAGGCTGCTAGACCGGCTGCAGTGATTACAATCGTTCGATGTGCAGCCTATACGTATGTGATTCAATTACGCATAACATATTATTCCTTCTCACAACATAGCCCACACGAGTTAGCTTTATTGCTTGCAGACTGTACGTGATATTGGCATACAGTAGGCCTACTTGCACACAGCACGTTGTGTGCACCGCATCTGTATTTCGTTAAGCAGTATTTTGCACCGACTAACGTCGATTGTGTCGAACGAATTGATCCCATCGTAAAAAAAATAGTTGTGGCGGCTGATTATGCGACCGGTTTAGCGTAGGCCTATACTTTTCGTTGAGCTACTCGATCTCTGCATAGTCATTCATGTTTCATGTGATCAACTGGACGAAATACACGTCCACGCACTCGCAGGACCGCCGCGTTCCTGCAGTTACTCCTGTGCTTGTATAGTGGTTTCAGCTATTTTCAGTCAACTGTTGTTATCGATTCCTGCGATCAGCCAAACTGACACCTACGCTACAGCACGAACTGTCCAAGTACATCTAGCGATGATGACGTTGGCCGTCTTCCTAATTAGAGCAGACGTTACGTGACAGGTGAGAAGTCTGCTAAAATATCATGCACATAGGCGTGTGCACTCCATTGCCGCATTATCCAGCAAACAGAGTTTGGCAATTATCATCTAGATCTAGTTCTAGTTGCTACTCCGTCTCAAAGTTGACGTGATTTTAAAACATGTGGTCCCAAAATTTGGGGACCCTTCGCGATAAAATGGGGACCAAAATCGTCTAAAATTTGACACGACTTCGGAAAACTCTAGAATTTAATCGCGATTGTCTCCAGAACGGATCAAGATGACATAAACCGAGGGAAAAAATCTGCGATCGTCTACAATTTTTTAACTCATACGTTTGATTGTAAAATTTGGTAAACTTTGGTCTACTGACAAAAAGTTGCGATGTGCATTTTGACCTAATCAGACACAACTTTTTGGAAGACCAGATTTCGGCTCCAGAGGTTTTTACACCGTGGTCTGTCCCAAATTTCTAGTTAATGATTAATTGTGAATCGTCATTTGCAAGATCTGGCGCGTATTTGAATCTGTACGCGACAAGTAGCCGCTTATTGGACCGTTTGAGCTCGTTAGAAATGTATGACCTGTAACATCACAGGACCCAACAAAGATGGACCTGTGCGTGATTAATAGTAGACACTAGACATTATAAAAATACACTGCAGCTTAATTTATTCTAGTCCGTGCCATTGACGTGTTTCTGTCGTCAGGTACGAGCTGAAGTCGACTCGCTTTCACTACGAGGCACACAAGAACAATCGCGTGCTCGGTGCTACTATGACGTCACCTATGACGGCAGCAACTAGCCCCAGCAGCAGCAGCTTCATCAGCACTGAGGGTGGATCGCGGTCATCACTTCGATCGACTGGTCGACCGTCATCACTCGTCACTCGTTTTACTGCCGACCTTTAGCCCCATCCATCCACACCTTGGCTGGGTGTCGTAACGGTGGGGCGTCGGACTTGCGATCAAGAGATCGGTCGCGGGTTCAACTTCCGGTCAGGCGTTTGCTCCATGAATGGGTGACTGTCTGCGGACAAGTGAACCATCTTGGTGTATAATCAGCCATACAGGTCAACAGTTACTCAGCTTGCCATTCACCAGCGAGGTATAGATCGAGTACCGACTTGCCTGGTTGGGATTAAGGCGGGTCGCGTTTACGTGTGTTGGGTAGCTAGTAGGCTAACACTGTGTAATTCCATATGGCAGGTGATGTTTCGAAGCTCTGAAACGGGTTTTGAACGTATACACAGTCTCTTAGCCTCATCGTAGAAGACCTGTCGGTGACCGGCCAAATCGACTTCAGGTCCACTCGGCGTTAGACCCGAAGCAACAGAACGCTGTTAGAGCTACCTCAGATCGCTTTGACTGCTGCACGTAGTAATTGTGTCATAGACTGTAGCTGAGTCGCAGGCCATCACTCAGTCTTTGTAGACTTTGCTGTGCAGCCGTCCTAATAGGCCGCATTACGCGTCTTGTTCGTCTGTCTGTTTGTCCGTCGTTAAAAACTATAAGTCGTAAATAAGACAAAAAATGATGTATATCTTGCCAAAACAAGAGTAACCGATGTGTCAGCAAACAAATCAAAGATGAAGGTCACCGTTGTGTCAAAACTCCAGAAAATGACGCATGTCTCGCGTAATGTTTACCTAAGCGAAGGCGCGCTGTCAGTGTAACAAAACGCGACTTTTAATTGACCTTTAACATGAATAAATGTTATCTAATAGCTATGTGGACGGCCGCATAGTATGTTGGCACTGGGGCGACGTAGTTTTGTATTTTATTAGCTGCTGAACAGCATTGACATTTTGCTGTGCCGTTGCGACGTATGCCGTTCACTGTTACTTACGCCAACTTCCGCTACGGATAAAATATTGCCACTACGGTCTAGGCAAGGCAATAATTAATGAACCTGTTTGGTATGTCGTGTTAAATGCACGGAAAAAATTATAATTCTGACTTGCAACAGCAATGCGCAATTAGCCATGATGCCGATGTTGCCCGTGCCCGTCAATGTCATATTTTCTTCTTGTTTCTGCAGGATTGTCAAAAAGTCGGTTTATTTGTGAAAGATTGCATTTTCGCTAGTCGTTAGCTAGGTTCAAATTAGATATTTTACATATTTCTATTTTTTATTATCAAACATTATTTAGGCAGCGTTAAGCTGGGCAAACCCATTTTAGTTGCGAGTCAAAAATCAGTCACGTGACGTGTTTACGTTTGGCGCCTTAACACAGCTTCGTTACGTTCAGCTTTAAGCATAGTTTTTATTACGATGCTGTTATTCTGTTTTCTTCAAGAGTTAATAAAATCGCAGCTGCTGAAAACAGTGTGTTTTAAACCAATTTGTAATATAGGCTACAGTGCATGCAGATTTAGAGCTCGAGCATCTGTTTGTTAACCGTAACTTGAATAAAGTACACTGTTTACCTGTGTTTTGTGTTATCAGGAACGTCTATCCCCCCTAAGTCTTTGGAGCAAGTCCCCATCAACTCAAGGTGAGGCGCCGTAGGCGTTGAGGGGGTGGGGAATGAGCCGACTAGGGGTTTGGGGGAGCGTCGTGAGCTCCCCCAGGGGGATCCGGGACGGAGCCCAGGCAAAAAACAAATTTGGTGCATTTTAAACGTTACAGAACACTTCTGGTTGCAAGATGTAAATCATGAGAACAGCGTATTACAAGCCGAAATGCAGTATGCCATAAAAACTGGGCAGCGGACTTGAGCATTGGTTACAGCAAGACCTAACATTCGTCATATCTCGAGGACACACCAAAGAGTAACAGCGTCATTAGCAACCTTATCATCATCATCATCGTCGTCGTCGTCGTCGTCACCATCTACTGCAGATTGACACTGACACTGACAGAAAGACAGACACACAGACTAGACTACTAGAGGCCAATTGTCATTGATATAGGGTTGCAGCTTGCATGAGTGTCAACTGCGTCATGAGGCAACCGTACATTGTTAATGAATAGTGATAACATCAGCAGTGATAAGTTCACTCAAAATGGCACCAGCAAACAACTGAGTTAACATCATCATTCAAGTCTATGGCCCAATTGTTGCTCTGATAACGGCTGACGATTTTGTACAAATTTAGTGCGTTGTTTTGAAGATATTCAGATTTTTGTAGAGCAGTATTTTTATTGATGCACACTGAAAGCTTGAAGTTGTGCTGGATTGCACCTCGTATATGATGTCAGTGTTGTTCTAATTAGATGTGCCTTTGTGTAGTTTTGTTTGATATTTGTGTAAATATTTTTGCCATTACTGCAATACAGGGATTTACCTTTGAGCTATACTTTTGTTTAATCGGAAGTCATCCCAGGCTACGTTTGAGTACGTACGAGTACGTAGTTGAGAAAATGTGCTTGTTCGTTAATTTTTTGCCAAAAATTGTCTTGTTTTCAATTTTGTAATACAAATTGCAGATGTATAGTAGTTGCGTGTATACAGAAGTTCTCATGCTAACCACAATGTGAGTTGTCTCATGAAGGCGTCATTGTAAAGTGGTTTTTTACACGTTGCCATGATGTCAGACTCTACTTCAGCTATTCAGATCCTCAGAACCTGCTGTTGAGCTGAGCCAAAAACCCGGCCCTATCTACAGAACAGTGACAGGCGTGTGGTAGACTCAATACCTGTTGGATTCAGCAAATATGTTAAAAATTAGATATTAGTACTGGCGTTACCGCAAGCGAGTTTTTCCGTCTGGCAGAAGACAGAAAATTCTGACGGCCAGTCTTCTTCATAGCACAATGCAACGGCTGAGTGAACTCTACGCCCCTTGAAGACGATAATAGTGATAGGCTCTACTTTGACAACGTAATTCGGTAGTCGGTACCAGATCAATATTTATCAGTAGTGTCAGATTACCTAGCTTTTAATGCAGATTATGCTGTCGCCTTTTTATACCAACCGCTTTCAAAGATTGCTCTCGCGAAGCAGTAGCAAGTTTGGGAGTGACTAAAATTTTGCGGAAACGGGAAATGTGAAAACGGGATGTGCCATTTGCAGAAAATTTTTGAGTTTTCTTGTAGAAATTGATGCGTATTATCGGTGCGTTTCGCAGAGAAAACAGTAGGGACTACGTGTAATTTATTAACATTCGTAATGCAACAACTTAACAATAGAAAACCGTTGTTATACAAATTTTAAAGCACTAATTGTGAGCAATGTTGGGTTACATGGCAGGCGTCAGTGTTTCATAACGAATGTAGCAGAATCGAACCACGTAAAAGAAATTGAACGCAAAACAGTTTGTTTGTATTCAAAACCCGTTTGGATGGAAGACAATGACTACAATGACTACAGTGTTTAACTTGATCAAGTAGGCTAATTGCCATAATTTTGTCTGATGTTGACTTGAACTACCAGATATGCGTGTATATCAAAAAGCCGACGGTGTAGTGCGTCAATATCAACAGCACAGAAGTAGGAATGACAGTGTTGTGACTTGTGAGCTCAAATGTATTCAACTCTCTCCCAGTGATCTACTTTCGTTCTTTTGTCGATTGAAATGCAACAGTCTAAAAGACTTTAAAACGTAAGTATTTAGGCCTACTTCCGTTTTTAACTAAAGCATTTGGAGATGCAATCTGATGTAGTTAACACAAAAACAAAAAAGTATCGCATCCGCGGACGACTGAAAATCACGTAAACAGCAGTTTGAACGGAGCTTGTATAGCGGCCTTCGTAATGTAAGTAATGTAACAAATTTCTGGTAACACATTAATATCATTTTATTAGTCTCTAGCTATAAAGCCTGCGTCTTAATAG
>Ga0209367_1003754_pt1 | contig 20766 bp, 14 predicted proteins | sample WorMetLIZISLAND2_FD_187412 | JGI IMG/M metagenome (GOLD analysis project Ga0209367, IMG submission 187412) | Marine gutless worms symbiont microbial communities from Max Planck institute for Marine Microbiology, Germany - Olavius geniculatus... ...
TTCCACCCTTTACCCCGCCCTGGTGCCCTCACTTAGAGGAAAGGGGGGCATGCAGAGAGATAGGGTTCTAGTAAGTATGGGCGGTGACCAATGGGGAGCGCCCATTCAGGGGGAGGCGGAGACATGGACCATGGCGACCGCGCGTCGCAGCGGGAGTAAGGATTCGGGGTCTGAGCGGTGACCGAATCAGGGAGAGTAAGAACCGCTCGCCGGCCGACCACGTTAGAAAAGGTCGGGGATTGTCTGCACGTATGTTATGATGATGATATTGTGCGCTGAATCGTGGTATTATAAAGTATATTAACTGCAACGTGTTCGATACGTTTACCCACCCTCGGAGGTTCACTACACAGGGTGGCCTAAAAAACAAAAAAGTGTGTAGTAGCTCAACTTAAATCACATATTGGTGTTTGTTTTTTGCAAGATATGGGAAAATGTTGCAGTTAGTATAGAACCAAATTTGACAATATTTGGCAAACATTTTGCCGAGATCTTATTTTGAGCTTTTGAGGCCACCCGGTACCGGTATGTACTTATACAGTTATATTTAGGCCTATGTGTTGTCCTATAAGGTACAGTAAAGTTTGTCTAACTTCTGGTTAATTTTGTTATGTTCAGGACGCAGATGAGTCATTTTCTAATCGCAATTTATTGGTAAGTAATAATATTGCAAAATGCATAGTTATATTGTTGCTTGCATTTTTAATGGTTTTTACATGCGATAGCAGAATGCTTCGCGCGTTTTGGCCATCGTCTAGGCGTCCGTCCGTCCGTCTACTCACACTGCGGTATTGTGTCAAAAAGATACAAGCTAGGATCACGAGATGTACACTTTGGCTGTTCCAAGGACTCTAGTTTATCGTGACAAAATTTCGTGTCCGTGGGTGCAGGGGTTCCCCTCAAACGAGGGCACCAAAGAGGGGTACCCGCCTAAAAAGACGTTATTTTGCCGTTATTGGCTTGAATAGTGTGAAAACGGTTACAGATAGGTACAGACATGCTGCTTATCATAACAAGCACTAGTGACAGGTTTTTTAGATTTAGCAACATCGATGAGCTTGAATGATTCTGAACCCCCCAAAAAGGGGTTTTTAGTAAATTTTTCACAATTTTTGGATGCAGCGCACATTTTAACACTGAATTGCGATGAAATGGCTGGAGATAGACCAGCACAACTTGCGTATGACATTTTTTTAGCATAGCACGTACATTTTTAAGAATCTATAAGTTTCAGTCTCTTAAATTCAAGAAGTATTCCGTACGGAGGCCTCAAATTTAAGTAGGCTACTCTTTCGAGATGCATTAATATCTTATTGCTGTAGGCCTACACTGATTGCCAAAGTGGCAGGACCGCTGCTGTCGCGTGTCACGTGAGATTTGCTCAGATTACTTGTTTTATTCGTCGGTGTTATTAAACATGTTTGTTTAAATATGCGTGACTGTGTGGACCATGAATAGCATTACAGCTGTTACATCTCTCATTTGTCGTAACTGTTCGGATTTAAGTTTAAGACACGTTTTAAAGTAGTTTAATATTTTATTTACATACTCTGGTGTTAGACAGATGTTCAGTAATTTTTGTTCATTTCTTACATTCCGGTGTTATATGTGGATTATATCCGTTTTTACTTGCTCACCTTACGTACATACTTGTGATTTTAATTCATTTTATGTCGATTGTGTGACCGTGGGTTAGATTTGACATAGACTGCATAATATTCGTTCATTTATTAACAAAGCCGTTATTATTGTTGTTGACAATTTGATGCTGCGTTTTGCATGCCTGCGTTGCAGCTGCGAAATAACATGATTGATCGTCAGACCGGTCATTTGTCAATGAGAGTCAAGATGCATTACGATCATATGGTTAGAACACATTTTTTCTGTCACTGATTTTTCTCAAGTCTTCCTTATAGCTTTGCAAATTTTAATTATTCAGTTTACATTGGTAGCAATGATGTTTGTTGAAACTGTTGTTTCTACATTACTCAGCTTCTACAACAATGTTTGTTTGATTATGTAAGTAAGTAAGTAAGTAAATAAGTAATAAATAGCTTGTTGCACGTACCACATGCATATGCACACAGTTCGGTACAAATTTCACAATGATTTTGCCATGTCACCCATTTAAAAGTTAGTGATTGATTTTAATGGATTTCTCTTATAAACTAAATAGACTAGAATTGTGCAGGGAGAACTGGAAGCAAATAGTGAATGGAAAACCCACTTAATGAAGTTAAGTAAACACTGTGGGTGTGGTAATTCAACAAAGTGTGACCAATTTGGTCCAGAGGGGTTGTAAGCTTTTACTTTATGCAGGGTTTTGTCTATGGCCTTGTCTTTGGCTTGTCCTTGTTGTTAACAACACTGACTTTAGGGATGTTGCTACAGTTCTGGAGATGATGAAAATGTTGCTGAGTTATCAGTTGGTTGACTGTTTCAGAAGCGGGTCATCATACGACACAACAACTACTTCTACACTCCAATCGCCCACACACCTTTCAGGTCGGTCAGCTTATAATAATTTGCACAGAAATATTGTAGGCTGCTGGTTGCTGTATAAGTAAACGATAAACAAGTTTTTGGACAACTGCGTAAGTTCAGTTCAAAAGCATCTCTTTTGATATTGTTACGTATCATATGGCCAAACAAGTGTATTTTCATAAGGGGCTATTTCCACTGTTTGCTGTCACGTGTGTTTGTGAAATAAACGTGTGCACAGTAGCTTAACGAGTAATAGTGTGACCGAATTTTGTGTGTTTAAATAGTCTGGGTATTTCGCTGCCCGATGGCTATGGGCTGCACTGGGTCGATGGATCAAAGAGCATACACAGCCTCGACGAGACTGGTAAATAACTTCTTTTGTTCGTTGCTATGGATTTTTAACAAACAGTTGTTACGAGTTTAAGATGCAAGTTGCAGGCTATGACTCTGTTATAAACTCAGCAGAAGTCACAATGGGCAGTTTGAATGCAGTGTGGACCGTGACGCATCTAAAATCTTGGGCATTCATTAACAGACATTCGCATGCTATACAAACTTACCACCCTACTGTGGTGTATTTAAATTGCAGTTTGTCTAACAATTTTCCGGATGAAGATGTGAGTTTAATTACTAATGTTTGAAATGTTTACAAATTGTAGGCTTATCGGCATTGCGCTATGGAGACATACAAGTCGCACCATGGTAACTGTTACTTGTTGCAAATATAGTATGCATAACGTACGAGTAAAACGTTTTAGCATAACTTAGAGAGTTGATGTAGGCCTATCTGACCTATCATGCGGCGGTTTAAACTCTGGCCTGCATAACATATTTATCATGAGTACTTTTATTTGACCCATAGCCACTGAATCTTTATTTTATGAGTAGATTAATGTAGAGTGTTTAATTTTAAAAAAGTCGTTTGGTAGATAACATACAATTCAGCTTATCGATTATAGTTCACAAGTGTCATCGCTGTGTGCTGAGAAAAACTTGTTTAATTTTAACGCGATCTGCTTTAGGTCTACTTGCTATATTTTTGCCTCAGACATACAGACATTTAGGTCAGATAGGCCTAGATCAAACTCTGCTTTATTTTCTTTTGTAAACGAATAAATTACGCCTACTAGTACAGCTTGTTGGCATGAATTTAATGAAATAATTATTAAAACTTGTTTGCGTTGTTAGGAAGTATTGTCGCATAACGCACAATCTGTCTCCTGTCGACCAACTCATCAAAAACCTGGAAGAGGCACGAATGAATAAAACTTTCTACGACGACTACTGTACGATGTTTTTTTTACTTTTCTTCTACTCATTCTTTTTCTGAAATAGTATTACATACATGTATACATAAATGAAAAGTTTTTTAAAAGTGGCTTAGGCCTAAAAATGTTCCAATAACTGCTAAGCCACTGTGGGAACCTAAAGTAAGATCCTGGAAAAATAAGAGTTTAGTTGACAGAAAAGAAAAAACTTAAATAAACGTGATTTTAAACATTTGCAGAAAATGGGCAGCGTGGGAGCATTATAATGATAGCAAGTATTACGTGGATTTGTTATGTAGACTATTAGCTTAGGCAGTGCTAATACGTGTGACACAAAAATTAAAGCAGAACTAACTCAAAAGTAAAACAAAACTTATTTTAAACTATTAATGCCTACTTCTGGGATAAAACCAAAACAGAATTTTAAGTTTTAGGTTTTTGCTTGTGATTTTATTTTATTTTTGCTTTATATTTATTGCGGATATGGGCACAGTATTAGAGCTGAGTGTATACGAGCATACAGTGTCTGAAGTGATCGTCGCATATGCTTTGATTTGCTGGCAGCATTTAGCGCGGTGTAAATGTGATGTAATTGATTGATTGAGCTATTTACAATCTCGTAACTGGCAGCTGACTGACGTGAGCTAATGATACCGCAGCATGTAAACTGCGCCCACATTTTTACAAGTAACCAAATTCATTCGATGTCAGGCAAAATTGCTTTCTTTCTATTCTCCAGAGGCAGCAGCTATTTGCAATTGCGTGTTCTGGATTGAGGTTTGACCCCAAATCTCTCTTTTGCTTAGAACCAGGGACCCCACAGTTTGACACAGTGTGTTCTTGTACCACATAAGTGTACCTACCAAATGGCGTGCAAATCCGTCGAATAGTTTAAGCAGGGTGCACGAATGTGACAGACGACAGGCGGACGGACCACGCTACTGAGAAATGGGCAACTATAGGGGAAATTGCTCGCGCTGGAACGATTTCCTTTAAATACGGCTATTCGATAAACGGGTGGATATCGCTTTTTATTCGTCGTTTCGTTTCATAGACCATGCAACTGGGTTGATGTATGTTAGGCGACGACGAGCTGGTGTCAAGTTTGTTGTTTGACGCTGAAGCAACTCGAGGTCTCGTCTCCGATTGGAGAAAGGACAACAGTGATGCTGTGCTGAACCGCAGCTCCAGGAAACAGTCAGTCTCACTCACTCGAACCCATATACTTTACTGCTCTCTGCTTAGTGTTCCGTCAGTTTAGCTGTAACTGCAATTGCAATAGCACGGTAGCTAAAAAATAGCGGTCAATTTAACTGTAACGTTAATAGTTGCTGATAGTTATTGTAGTTATGCAGGAAAAACTTCGCAACTGAAAAATTTCGCTGCTGTAAAATTTTGCATAAACCTGGGTACCATTACTGTTGTTCCAATTTTCTTACGTCTTTAGGTACACCGTTACCGAATGGAGATTGGAGACAGCATGCATGATGTTCCTAGTGTGGAACACTCTTATCTTTGATGACAGAAATGGTAGTCAGTAGGCTACTGCCACAACAATTTCCAAAAGTTACTTTTAGGAACAGGCCTGACTTAGAGTAACTGCGTAGAATTGGCCAGAAATACAAGAACTTTGTCTGCATTATTCCATGGGCTATAAATTATTTTTGTTTCTTAATCTAAAACTCCCTACTAAAACTATACTAGTTGCTATCTGTCAAGATAATTACTAGGAGTTATCAGTTGACCGTTGTGTCATGATGAAGAATAGCTTTAAACTTGCATGCATTCTAATTTAAATTAATTAGAAAATTGTCATCAATTACTCCTATCTGTGTGTGTGTCTGTATATGCGTCTGTGTGTATGCATACCTGTATGCAGTAGCGGTATAGAGCTGGTGTTCGTTGGAACGAAGTCTGGGCTCACGCGTTACCTCACGCTCGCCGACAACTTGACCGATCCGTCAGTAAAATTTTTGCCTATTTGTTTTAACATTTTATTCAGCGCCACTGCCGCTCATCACGTGTGGTAATAATTTATACTAAAGTTTTTAGTGCGCTGTAGCTTCTGTGTTAGACAAAGAACACTAAGTAGTAAAATTTTAAAAAATAGCTTTTTAATTCTATATGGAAAAAAGGCGGATTTCTCAGATAGTTTTGGCAACGTGTTTCAGGCGTGGCCACGGAAAAGGAATAGGCGCCGTAAGTTAAGCACTTCCGTTTCTGATATATACCTCAATCAGCCAGTATTGCAGACATAGCACCCAAGTAGCGTAGTATGCCTGTTTGGAGAGAAATTAGATTATGCACAATCAGTCCCTTATTTCATCGAAGGCTAATCTAGGCCATTATTCCACGTGAAATTTGGGGACGTTCTCCTATAACTAGGTCACCGATATTGGGGCTTTGCGGAGCAACGATTCTAATATGATTATTCGTTCAATTATCTTTAACTTACCGTGCCTGTATGACCGCGGTACATAAACGTTACAGACGGACGGACCGACAGACAGTCAGACAGACCACTTCTGTTGCAATACCACCCGTTGCATTTGCTGTATTTGTTGTCTGGTGTATCGAGTGTAAATATACGTAGTTGATTAATGGTATAGTTGTGTTTAGAACATGTTAGTGTACGTCTATAAATACTTTTTCTCCGTCTTTCTCTTTCTGTCTGTAATTGCTTGTAGTTTTATTTTACAGTCGTTGCTGTGCCTGAGAGAATGGCGTAATTTCCAGTAATTGGAATCGCCTACGATTCGAACTTCTGTTTTGACATATGGCGCGTTACAAATGCAGACTACTTACTTACTTACTTTATGATAATGCGGTGCGTGCGGTGGTGTTGTGAGTCAGTGAGTTCATCGAGCGGAACAAACTGACCATTAAGTCGTCGTATTACTCGCGAGCTGCTGATGCTGGCGACGGCATCTTCACCTTCTCAGTACCATTCGCATCGTCCGGTCTGTATGCTTTGCAATTTTTTCAGGTGCTTACGTGTAAAACTGATACTAAAATAGGCAATCCTAAGCTACAGTTTGGATCGGCCGTGGCCCGTGGTTACGTGCATAATAAAAACTATTGCATGAGCAATTTTTTTTCAACGGCCAAACGCCGTTGGCAATAAACAGAAAATTATAACGCAGAAAATTTTAAGCTTGCTAGTTGAAAGTAAAAGTTGATAAGTTAACAAGTCGTGTAAAAGATCAAATTTAACAAACTTTGATTTTAAAATGTTTGAGATGTTTTCACGACAGTTTGTTCCACAAATCTTACAAAACTTTTTCAGAACAGTCGATCACGGGCTGAAGATAGACCGCGTTACATGTAGGCCTACATGTAAAACAGAAATCTAAGGGTAACCTCGACGTCCTCAAGCATAAACGTAGCTGGTCCTTTCGGAGAATTTTTTTCAGTATGGTGGAGAATAATTGCTGTGATTTGGCGAAGACATGTATTCCGGAGCAATAAAGTGAAAGATGGCGTTTCACTCATGATGATGATGATGATGATGATGATGATGATGATGAATGACGTCTCAGAATCTGACTTTTAAGAAAATTGTACCCATACGCCATCATCTAAACCGGCTTCTTGTAGGCTTACTATTAATTTTGAAGTAGCTTTGCAGTTCTGAATCTGATCAATCAGTTAACTGATTGATTGAGTGATTGATTAATTGATTGGTTGGTTTAGTGATTAATTTGTTTATTGACCATTTGACTGATTGACTGATTAAATGAAATGGAATGCTACAGGTCAGTTCTTGGACCTCAACAAGACGCTGGTAACAGCCAGCAGCCCAGTGATCGTGTCAATCAACCGCCAGGACTCGGTGGCTGCCGTGGTCGGCCTTCAGATGCAGTACCGGACGTTCTACGAACTGTTCATGCAGTCGACCAAACTCTGCGACGACGACTCTGACACTGGCTGCAACTACACGTGTCACAGCGACGTCAGTTTACTCCCTTTCCCTCCCCCCCCTGCAGTCACTCACACGCATGTTGAAGTCTGGATTATCCAGTGTATCTTTTCAGACGTTCTTCGAAGGAAACATGGACGATAGAACAAAGGGTCACTCGTGGAAGATTTCAAAGAACACCCTGCTCTTTGAAATCTTCCACGAGTGACCCCTTGTTCTGGTTTGGGTTTGCTATAGCGAAGGGCCCCCATAGCAAGAGGCCGCCATAGCGAGGGGCCGCCATAGCAACAAAGTCACACAACTCTTCTCTAAAATAATGTCCTAAGACATTTTAGAGGGAGAATGAAAAAGAAAAGAAGGGAAAACAAGAAAAAAGAGTAGAAGCTAGAAGGCTGTTGGAGTGACCTAGAAGGAAGTTTGCTCCCTCAACCTCTCTGGCGTTAAGGCGAATGAAGGCCGTCTTCGTCTGCGTAGCTTATTTTTCATTACAAGAGCTAAGTAAGCCCACGCTACATGACCTTCTCAGGGGGTCAGGAGCAGCTTGCCCCCTGACGCTGAAGCTGAAGCACTGGTTGTTTTTTAGACGTTTAATGGAAACCGCAAATTTGCAGACCTTTCTAAAATTTTGAAACGCAAAACCCAGGCATTGGTGTTATCCTGGCAAAAAATCATAGGAGGTCACGAAACTGGGGGAGGTTGGAAGAAAACTGGGAGGCATCAAACCAAAGACCCGACCTAAACGTTTAGCTTAAACTTACCAGAAATGTAGTCGCCAGCAAGCGTAACTGAAGCTTCCTTTGCAGTTTTAGTGCGACAGCTGGTATAAGCGTACGTAAGTTTACTTAAGTCGAAGTATTTTTTGCCTTTGGCTGTGCCGTACAGAGTAGGCGTTGAGTCTGACAGAAGTGAAACAAAAACTAAAATTGACACACCCATACACTTAATTAACTACATTTTTGTTCAACGCGGGACCGCGGGAGAGATCGTAGTTGATAACGCCGTTTTTCCCGCCTTTCGATATTTATATCCGTTTTAGAGATAATTGCGTTCAAAGTCAAAAATTTCTGTAAATCATGACGAATTTTGGACGTTTTACACCGTCCCAAATTATAAGGGGGCGATGCCTACGAGTGTAAACTCAGGGAAATTTCGAAGAAGTACGTAGGCGTGAGATGACAAGATGACTGCTCGTTCTCTTGGGGCAGAAAGAAAAAAAAACAGAAAAAAATCAATAAAGATGACAGGAAGATTGTGTAATATCTTGGAAGAATGTTTGAGACAGACCGTTTCTACGACTGGATCAGATTTACAACTGGATGGGAGATTTTTGGGAAATTTTTGGCGTAAATTTCGGCAGACTTTCGCTATGGCGGCCCATTACCAGAGTAAGCTAGACATCAGGAAGTAGGCCTACTGCTTTTCGGAAAAAGTTGTGAACTGGTAGCACAACTTGTCTCAAGTTGATACTGATCTCACGAGAATTATGATAATGCAGTTTGCGTTACTAACATAACTGTAAGTCTATAAGTACTGAAGTTGCAAAACCAATTTTCTGTTTAGTTATTTGATGTGCTGCATTGTAGGAAATAGACTGCTACGTATTCGATGAAAATGGCTTTATCGTCCTCTCAAAAGAGCCAATGCAGGTCAGTTATGGATTGATTTATTTGCATTAATTATATTATATATACAACTTTATTCGTCATTCAAAAATGACAGCAAAGAAAAAAAACAAAAACAAACAACAAGCAAGAAACGGAAACTAGGCTGTCAGTCGATCACCGAATACATTCGTTTCCAAAATTCACGAGTAATAACAACTGCAGCAGTCGTAATAATACTCACACTATTAATTCTAAGTAGAAAAGTATATCGGTCCAGTGCCGACATATTGTGCGGCCGTCCATGTATAGCCGCACAATCCCAATCTTAACCTTGACTTTTAATTTTTTAAACTGCTATTTTCCACCCCGGTTATATTCCTGCTCTACGTAACGTTTACACCGATTTTCAGTTTTTATTTCTTCCTGTTTTTGATTTAGGAGCCCTTAGGGGACGGATTCACGGATGAACGGACATACGGACGGGCAAGATCCGTATTACGGCTTACGTGGAAGATGTTTCATAACATGCACTCTAAGGCCATTAAGGCATTAACATTGCCCACAGGCGGACGGACGGACTGAGGGTCAAATTACGGTAACATTAATGGCGTGCTTTGCAGTTTGCACTAAGTTGAAACGGCGTGTACCTGACTATTGTTTTATCGAAGAAATTTGTCATTTGATTTGATCTTTCGTGTATACAGCACGTTGGAAAGTTCATCGGAGAGTTTGAGCCTGACGTGATGAAAGAACTGCTGGTAGACGACAACGAACCTGCTCAACCGACCACCAACAAACTCTTTCATAGGTGGGCTACGGCTTATTGAATGTCAGTGTATAACTTGGTGATACAGAGCGTGAATGAAAACGCAGGCTTTTCGTGCGGTTTTTTGCCTTTTCTCGCCCGCCACCCGGAATGATTCTGTCATGTTACGGCGCGTTAGAAATTGTTGACAATATAATTATTAGATCCTTTAAAAACGAGGAAAGTCATGTTCTGGGCCTCTCCCCTTGTGTCAGAGATAACTCGAAAAAGTTGTGAAGGGATTTTGATGACATTTTTGGACGGACTTGGTCTCAACTCACTGAAGTAGGAAGCGACTAGTTTTTTCTGTTTTTGGTGGCGATCCGGATTTTTGTGGGACACCTCGCACTGCAGTGTATTTTAGCAAGTTGTGATGACGGTGGGTTTATAACTAACTGGTCCATGCGTACGTTACATAGCTGGCGTGCTGTGGTGTTTGTGGCTGTAGAGTGTCTATCTACGACTATCAGGCGATATGTGACATTTGGCGCGAAGAATCTCAGGCGGCGTCGACTCTTTACAACGTCTGTTGTCTCTCTTTTTCTCTCCCTCTGTTTCTCTGTCTTCAATAATAAATAAATAAATAAATAAATAAAAATAATTTGTTTGTTTTTAGCAACGTACTGTAGTTAAAGTAACTGCGCTCCCGCGCAATATTGCTGGTCCTTCAAAATTTTGTTATAACAAGAATACCTTATTTTGTTAGGTGTTTTGTAGGATTTCGAGCCGAGCTAACTGTGATACAATTTATGGATCTATTTATACTGTAATCAATTATAGCTCGTATGATAAAAATTTGTACATGCAATGGTAATCAAACAGTGAAATAAATCGTTTACTGAAATTGCTAAAAAAAAGTCATCAGGCATACTGCTATTTCATATAGACTAGACAACGGTTTCATGCGTGCTGCTGAAAAGTCTTTTTCTGCGATAGGCAATTTTTTAAACAACTCGTTAAATTACCAACAACTTTTAGATTGAATGAAAGTTTCAGTTTCGTTCCAGTTTTGAGGCATTTGATTCTCTGCTTATCATCGTGAAAGAATTACAGGTATTTGCATTGGTCTGTGCAGCGAGAAAGAGCAGTCTGTTTTTGTCTGTTTTGAAGTTTGAAATTACTGTTAAGCAGCGATTTCATTTTTCTGATACTCTCTTCGTTGTTTGTCTGTTTTTGCAGCCGCTGCAGCCTTTGCAGTCGCTCATTACGTGGGTGCTACGAAAACTAGTCTGGTAAGTATATTATTGCTCAGATCATTGCAAATTTGTTAACGCCAAACGGTAACTGGGTCGTCATAAAATACACAGGTTCGTTTAGCAGCGATTGATTAAGATGCGTAAAGAAATCGCACGATTATATTCATTTGTCGATCGAGGAGGGAGAGAAGGTTGAGTTGATTGGCCTAGATGAAGCAGTCTGTAGACCGGCCTCATTTGTTATGAGTTCATATGAAACATAGTTATTGACCATGGTCTGGTATTGCAGGAGGCTTATAAAACGTTTGTTCAACTTTGTTGCCGATGCTTGAAAATTGTCTTACAGCGTTTAACTGATTGAAGCTCGTTCCGTCATCACTATGTAGTCGTATAATATATTATGAGCGCGCATTGTAGACTTATCACGGACTCGAAATAAAACGATGAAGTTAACGAATATGAAACCGACGTATATAATATTTGGACTTTTCTTAGTCTGAGTGTAATTAATTAATTTCAATAATTGTTAGTTGATTTATTATCATTATCATTATTATTTTACTGTTTTCTTTATATTTTACGAACATAATGCGTCTGTAATGTCTATTTTATCTGTTTTTTATATCGTGTTGCGGAGATTGTCTGCATGTGTGCATTGGAATTAACCAGCACTGCTATGAAAAATCAGGCTATGACGGGTTATACTGATAAATGATAATGTATTGCGCTGGGGGAAGCCACAACATATACTGGGAAATTGCTGTATGAGAAAATTGCTTTCATTGGCGGCAGTTTCCAGTAGCGTGCGTGCTTTCTACGGTAATTCTATAGTCTGTTGTTCTATTCGCGTTTGCTGTGATCGCAGGTTTCTTGTACAAGTCAACGTGCTCAGCTTTTGGCCTCAAGACTGGATGAATGTATTAGGTAGGACATGATAGTGGTTTTTGTAAAAAAAACTTGAATAATATCCAGTAGACAGATATATTGAAATTAATATAAACTGAAAAAGTTATTTATCAAATCGCTGACAAGTTCGTGTAGTAGTTATAACAAGTGTTGTGAAAAAAAGAAAAAGTGTCGTTGTCAACATAATAATATTTTTACTAAATCACAGAAATTCACAAGTGAGTACTTACAATTTCGTGCTATAGAACATTGCGTCTTCAGTTCAGTTATGCGTAATAATTTAGGAAGACGGCAACATTTTAGAAATGATTCACAGTTTTGCTTTGATAATGTTGATTGATTTGACGGATCGCTTGAATTGTGGTTACTGTCACATGACGAACTACTGCAATAAATCTTTCATCGTATCGGTTAAGAAATGCTGATACCCTCGGACGTTATGCGACCGCAAAACAGTGTAAAAGACTGCGCAGCTTGGATCCACTTTCCGCACGCAAAAGCGGATGTGGTCGATGTGGTATTGAGAAGGATGCTGAGGGATGGGTATGACAGCTGACGTCGAGAGCGGGTTCGGAGTGGGCCCGGAAAACGAGTTCGTGGACGAGATTCTGATGAATCTGACTCTAATGAGAAGTCGCAAGTGGCGGTTAAAGTGGCGCAACGAACTGTTCAGTCGACAAACGGTCGACTTCCCCAACAAGTCGGCTGTGCCAGCGTGGCACGAAGCAATCTACCGTCAGCACGGACCACGGTCGTCGAAAGCGCGTTAGTTACACATTTGGCTGTTTCGCGGTTTTTGGACTTAATGCTACACGTGACGTCCCATACTGTCGTATTGCTTAAGCTTAATTACATGTAGCTTCTGTGAAAAATTTTGTTTTGTTGAACCGTTATTCTGTAGCAGTTCGTCATGTGACAGATCAAATCCAGTGTGGTTTAGTGTGATATCGATGTTTATTGCGACACTTCTTAGTTAAGAAAAACTTTTCGTCGTGATTGTATACAGCATAATGCAGTGAATACACGGGAGACGGTCGCAGCGATCGCCTCGTCAATATTCACTGCGTAATAAATCTCGATATCGCAATTATTTACAAGCGATAGGCATATAAGCGTGTTATAATAAGTAATTATTATAAAGTGTATCCCGCCTCGGTGTATCTTTGTGTATATTTTAAATTAATTTCGATGTTTTTATTTTGCAGCTTTATTGTTATTCTGTTGGCACATAGAACTGACCGGTACAACTAACTATGCGGGGCGACTGAAAACGTGAGACCTGAAATCGCCTGACCAGACAGCAGAGGTGGACACTGCGAGACTTGCTTAAATGTGCCACTATCTGCTAACTGGAAGCTATTTTTGCTACAAGCGATATTATATAAACTCTGTCTGTCAGCCTGTAACTGTGTTCCTTCTCTGGTGAGCGCATAGCACAAGCTTTACATTGCCGTGCATGTGCACCAGTGCAAAGCCAGCACGCGTGGTGCCACGAAGCACACTTCACAGCAGTCGTCAGAGGTTGATGCAGCTGCCGCCGTTGCTGATTCCGACGCTGCTGACGTCACTGCTGGCACGGGCGCCTGACTGGCCAATAGCCATGTCCTCGTCCTCGCTGCTGCTGCTAATGCTTCTGTTGACTCGCGGCTGTAGGGACTCCGTATGAGCGCCGACAGAATGCCTGACCGCACGCAGAAACTGCAGGCGACTGTAAGCGCCGCTGTCGAATCTGGACGAAGAAGATTTGATCCGTTGATGCGTTTGTCATTCAGCATGGTTCATAAGACTCGACGTATAAAACTACTCTGCTCAAACTTGCTTTAACACTTCCGTTTGATCTAGTGGCGCGTTGTCATGTCTTGCGATTTCATCGCCCCAACTACACACATAACTGAAGCTGCCAATTAACATAAAGCCTACACAGCTCGCAGTCACATTCTGCTCTGTATATATAGTCTACACATGTACTGCATACATACATATAGACATCGTTCGTAAGTTTTTTTTCGGAATGTTGTCTTCTTTGGCTTTCTTGATTCGTTGGTCTTGGTTTTGGTCTTCGGTCTCGTTCACATACACACACACATGGATCTATAGGATATCGTGCTGTTACGTATAGCAGGACAACAGCTACCGGCGGCTACGGCCGAGAAATCTTCGCAGGTTGTTGTCGTTAACTACAACGGCAACAACAACAACAAAGACAACGACGACGACAACGACGACGACAAGGCCATCACGTCGTTCGGTTACGACGTAACGGAGCCGCCGGCGGCGAGGTTTCTCACGGACGACGCCGACTTGTCGGACTCGGTGGAGCGTGGACAGGAAGTGGCGGCCGATCAGAAGCCGCCGTTCGACGGCCTCGAGCAGTTCGTGGGCAAGGAACAGATCAACCTATGGCTGAACGAATGGCGCAAGATGAAGCTGAGCGGAGAGCCGGAGAGCCGCATCCAGGAATGGGTCAAGTACCTGTTTGATCGCTACGGGCGGCGAGTCGTCGGCTCACGGCCGTGCACGCTGCGACGCTACTTCTACCGGGCCGCCGTACGCCGGACGCCCTGCGTGGGCACCGCCTCGCCGCCGTGTACAACGTACGCGTGCAACAAGTGAGTCATGATGACGTCATTTCCGGCCACCGAGCACCACGTGATCACGTGTCTCACGCGCTCACTTTCCCGTCTTGCTGTCGCCGACCCCTCAATCAGCAATAAATTGTCGCATCCGGGAACTTCGTGTACAAAATTGTTGGCGGGCGTAACTAAAAGTGGTCCACTGCTGCCCGCTTCCATAATTAGCGGATGACATTTTATATCCAAATGATTAAAACGTCCATCGAAGTAACATGGCACATTAGTGATCGGTGAAAAAATGTATAATAATTAAAATTTAACAGTCACTAAAATTAACAAAAAAGACAGTAGAGACTTTTTGGAAAATGCAGATTATGTTTCATCGAAGGGGAAAAGATGACACAACTAAAATGAATGAAATTGATTCAAATTGGTTTCCGAGTGTTTCTGTAAAAACGACTGCGTTAAAAGACCCCTAAAGTGCTGCAACATAAGCCTGATTTGGTAACTTTTTACGAGATTCTGTATTTGTTGCAGATGGATGGGAGGTTTTTCTGCATTTGTCAAATATTCGGTTACTTTGTTAAATTGTTTACCCAATATCGCCATACAGAGAAATTTTTACAACAAATAATTTAAATTGCCAGTTTAATACCATAATTTTTATCGTCACATTTCAGCATTTTGCCGGGGGTCGGTGATAAGCGCCAATTCTATGTTCTTCCGTTAGAGTAGTTTTGAGTCTCGGCCTTTGACTTTTCGTTCACATTCACGCATGATGTGCTCAGTTACTAGCTTTTTTTGAAATTTTGAATTTATGCGTACCACTTTGCTGATCTTCTTTAGTTTACTTTGAGTTAATTAGTCGAACTTGCTGTACGATACGTGTTCTATGTTTTTTGTTGATACGGTATCGTGATCTCTCAGTTAAGTGTTGTTGGCTAGAGGCCTATTGCATGCTGATGTTGTGATTGTTGTTCAGGCCCGTCTTAGTATGAAAGATACATTGGGGCGTGTGTATAAAACTGCATCAGCAATAGTTTAACCACTCCAGACCAGAGTCGCGACTATTACTACATACCGCATTTTAACCATTAGTGCCCAGTAAGAGTAGACCCTAATTAGTTTTATTTTGTGCCAGCTTCCTCCGAATAGCGAATTATTGCATTGGTGATCCAGTGGGCCTAGTACAAAATTTTTGGCTTGTTTTCTTTTTCGATTTTGTTCTACGTTCGCATGCGGTTAAGCAATTCTGATACTTTCGGGCATCAAGCGGCCCCAAACAGTGGAAAAGACTGCGAAACTTGGATCCACTCCCTCACCCCTTCCAAAAACGCGGATGTGGCCGATGCGGTACTGAGAAGGGTGCGTTCGGGATGGGTATGACAGCTGACGTCGAGAGCGGGTTTGGAGCGAGCCCGGAAAACGGGTTCATCGACGAGATTATGATGAATCTGTCTCGGATCGGGACTCGCGAGCAGTGGTTCCAGTGGCGCAACGAGCTGTTCAGTCGACAGACGGTCGACTTCCGCAACAAGGCGGCCGTGCGAGCGTGGCACGAGGCAATCTACCGTCAGCATGGACCGCGGCCCGCCGACCGCAGACCTTGCACTCTGAAGCGACCGTTGTACTACGCCGGCCAAGCCGCTGCACAGACGCTGCCGGTTAACGACAGCGTTCCGTGGTGTCATGATGACAGTGTATGCCGCAACAGGTAAGCGCATCCCATGCACCCAGCAATCTCTGTCGAACCGGCGTCGGTGAATTTTCTGCTTCAGCTGCTGGTAACAGACTAACAGTTATGAGCGGGCATCTCGCAATAATTACCGTAAGTCGCTTGCGGTTTAGCAGAAACGCTTATTTAATAACAGTGCATGTTAGTCAGCAATCCCCTACGTAATGTACGTATTTTTGTTGCTTTACGTAGCTACTGATATTAGAAAAGTGGCGTATATATTTGGGGAGTATCCTGTCCACGTACGAGCCCCGCCCAGACGAAAGAAGATGGTTAGCGAGAATAGAAGCTGGATAAATAGAGGTTCTCCGCAGTGCATAAAAATGCGACAAATCGCACATTAAGGCGAAAAAATTAAACAAAATATAAAAGTCGATACCCCGGACATTGTCGAGGTGGCAACTGGATGTAGAGGAAAAGGATAGAGAAGAAGGAAAAGAGGAAAGGAAGGGAGATAGGCCTAGGATGAATACAGTAAAAGTGAGCGGGCTTCTTTAACAAAATTCTGGATACCGGTGTCGTGGAAAATGTGCCGCATCTGGAAAATTTTTCCCACCTCTATATTCTCATAATGTAACTAACCCTAACCTTAACCAAAACCCTGCCATAATCCTAACCCTAATCTTAACCCTAACCCGTACTACTGCATATGGCAATTATTTTCCGGTGTGACGAATTTTTCGCTACACTGGCACGCCATTAGTTAGTAATAACTAATAGGCCTATGTAATAGTCAGAGGTCTGTACGTAGCTGTAGAGTGTAGATTGGTTCTGTGTAATGCTTTAAAATGCATGCTTTGTAGTGTGTAGCACAAATTATTTAGAGATTAGAATATTTTGCTTCTGAGCATTTCACCGTTAGCAAGCTTCACCGTTAGTTAGCTTTCGCTAACCTACGCGTAGGCCCCCTATAAACTGCATAATTTACAGTACGAATGTGATCATGCAAAATGAATTGAGTTAAGCATTAATATTTATTATCCAGCTTAGTTGTATATAGTGTATTACAGAGATAAAGTTAAAACCTATTAACCTAACATCATAGAGCAAAGTTAAAGAGAAAAAAAGTTGACAGGTGATCCAGCGTTTTTATAGGCCTAGTTCGAGACGATAGCGACAAGACAATGTCAGGCCACGCATGCGGTGGACTATTTTGGCGTAGGCTATAGTATATATATAGTATATACTATAGGCTATAGTAAACGGCTACATTTGACCAGAACATCATTCTTGTGTCACCTGCTGTAATTTTTAAGTTCCTAGCTTGTTAGATGTAGGCTAGTTACTCATCACGCTGAGGAGAGCCCATGAAATTGTTACTGTAGATTTATGAGGTGTAACGATTTTTAGGCCTATGACGTGACTGGATTGGAATAACGATTTTGAGTGGCTCTTCTTTAAGTTATCAGTTAATCGTTGACGTTGTTTAAAATTAGTTTAATTTGTTTTGTCTGGTAACACTAACAGTAGCCCTAATTGAACTTAGGCGTAAAAATTGCTGTGCTTTCAGCTGTCGCCCGTCGCTAAAAAACTCCCCCCCTACAATGTTTATTGCACCTCTGAAAATTACTGGTAATTTTGTTCGCTTACAGAATTTTACTGAAACAAAACTGTTTCTGTAATCTGTTGTGCTGCAGTGTTTAGATGAAATCGCTCTTTCGATTTCGGCCTATAGCTACCAATTTTTTCGTAACGTGGTCCATCGTCTGTCACATTAGTGCACTCTGCGTAAACCGTTAACAGATTAACCTTATGTGCCATTTGGCAGGTGTACTTGCTGGGTCCCATGACACAGTGACACTGCGTTAGACGGGGTCACTGACCACCAAGGGGAAGAGGATGGGGGTTTAACTTCGGGCCAGAACTTGCATTTTCCCACTTATGATTTACCAGGCGGGAGGGCGAGGGTGCACCGACCAGCTATTTCTTCTGCTTCTGCTTTCACGAGTACACTAATTACTTTGTCACTTTGTGCTTTTGTGTAGTCTCATAGAATAAAAATTATTTTCAAAAAGTTAAAACAAATATTCTTCCCGTCTCTACTTTTTTCGCTAGACCGCAACTGGAAGCACGAAATTATTTTGACCTTACTGTGCAACTAACTTCAATGCAAGGAAAGATGCTCTTCCTCTCACAGAAATATTTTGGCCACTCCTGCTCTCCTGGCGTCATCGCTTGTCGCGGCAAACTAGTGCAGCAGAGATGACGACGATAGCGATGATCGTGAAAACGGTAGTTAGCAGCAACAGCAGCAGCAGCAGCAGCAGCAGCTGTTGTCAGTTGAGTCGTTGTTGACAGGCCCGTTGAGAGGGGGGACGGAGACAGTTTTCCCTGGGTCCCGTGACTTTTGGGGGCCCGCCGTCGCTCAAATTTTTAAGTACACCAGAAGGCTACAATTTAAAAGACAAAATTCAGATAATGTTTTCCCGGGTCCCGCTGTGGCTGTCGACGTCCATGGTTGTTGATAGTGCTGTGATCGATGTAGCATGTTATTGGCGCATGCTTGCAGGTCATACAGCGTTCACCGAGTGCCTAGAACGAACCTGATGCTGATGGTCGTTGACGCGCGCTGCTGGTGCGAGCGAGATGACACACCGCCAGTCGTCTCGCTACAACCGACGCATGTCAATCATATCCTTTTCTTCTTCTGTTTGTTGGCTCCCGACAGCTATAAGCAGTGGCGTCTATCCTCCCAAATACCCAAATGTAGAATCGAAATTGGGCTTAAGTTCCCCTTTCCCCCGAATCCGAGCAGAGCCCGGCCGCCAAACGGTTTGTGGTGCATTTTGAGCTAAAAACAGCGCTTTTGGTGATGGCAATTTTGCATACACTCTCCGACCCTGTCCGTCTGTCTGTCCGGAGCTCGGCTATTGCAGCAGTCGCAAGCCACGTCGCCTACGTACCGGCTTATTGGAGCTGTCTGTCTGTCTATCCGTGCGTCTGATCGTCGCTCTTCTGGAGGCGGAAAACTATCGCGCTCGTAGGAGCAAAGGGGCTGCAAACATATAATAGGCCTACATTTATAAAACTAAAACTCGCCTTCAATTAAATTGTTTTAGACAGTTTGTGCGGTGATCATAGCCTAGAACTGTCTAAGACAAACTCGTATAGATGAGTTTGTAAGCCTTGCTATCTACAGTATGTGGGTCACATCACATTGGAAAATCGTTGAAATTTCGACATTATAATTTGACAAATTAATACACATTCATTTTACACCAATGGTTAGACAAGCTGCTGAGACTGCCCGGACTGTGGAGTGGCACCACACTCCGTTGAATTTTGTTCCAGTGCCCTGCCTGCCCGACACAACTGACAACTCAAGACCTACATGTATGGGACGATCCAGACGCGGTGGCTGATTTTCTGAAGCTCGACGACATCTAACGAAGAAGAGGAGCTGTGGGCTACAACAACAACAAGCTGCTGAGACGGCGCAGTGTCTAAAAATTTAATGACTGAAATATACTGGACTTCCCTTGTCATTCACTTCTTTCATTCTTTAATCTTTCTCTATGGACCCTGCAGGCCCAAAAATTACAAAGATACGAACCTACGAACCAACCAAAAACACAGTCTTTTTACTGCACAAAATGTCAGCACAAAATGCTGTTTTGTGTCTGCGCTGCTGACCTTTGTAAGTAGGAAACAAGAAATTTGAGCTAATGATCATGAGACGCGCGAAAGCCTATAGCAGTTCCTGTTCGCAAACTGTCAGTCTATCTCCAGCCATTTCGTCATCGATGTTGATACGACTGGAAAGCTCGTCACTAGTGCCTGCTGTGATAGGCAGTATGCCCATGCCTATCTGCAACTGCTTTCACGAAAGTCTGGCCAACAACGGTAAAATAACGACTTTTACGGGGTACCACTCTTTGATGCCCTCGTGCGCAGGTTTCCTTGAACCTAGAAAATCGAGACTTGGACTGTGGAAATCAACGTTCAATGCTGAAAATTTCGTATGCAGCTTCTCCATGTCTATCTCAATAGGCCTAACTCAAATGATTTCGGCGCAATTCGCTCTTGAAATGTGTGTCGCAGCCCGAAATCGCCAAAAAATTCATAGAAATCCCCTTTAGGCGTTCAAGGTCATCCAAGGTCATTAAATTCTGTGGAAGTCGAGAGCAAGTGTACGACTTTCTATTAATGACTAATAGTAACCTAGGCTCTATCTCGCACCGTTATTGAGATACAGAGACTTATTCGCTAAAAATCGCAAATTTTTCCTACCCCCTTCTCATTTTGCGCTCTTGTTCGGAGGTGACCCCCTTTGAAT
>Ga0209367_1003756_pt1 | contig 20764 bp, 9 predicted proteins | sample WorMetLIZISLAND2_FD_187412 | JGI IMG/M metagenome (GOLD analysis project Ga0209367, IMG submission 187412) | Marine gutless worms symbiont microbial communities from Max Planck institute for Marine Microbiology, Germany - Olavius geniculatus... ...
AAGTAAAGCTATCTATGCAACAGATACAAGTACAAGAACTGGCTGAGGCAAATCAGAGTGACGACGACATGTAGGCCTATTTGACTGGCAAGTATATAAGTATCCAAATAACCGGTATTTGTAGAAGTAGCCAAAATGGCCACAGGAGATGAGGATGATGATGGTGTATTGTCGGTTAAGTCGGTCGACATAATCGTCGTCCATACGAAACTTGATCTCGCGGATCGTCAGGATCGACTTGAGAAGACGCTCCATATCGGCGGCTACTGTTCTGATACGAACTGGCAGTCAACAGCAAGAGAACACGATGATCACAGGCGGTCTGTGTACGGAGTGCTTGATTTGTATAGGCTCTACACACAACATTCCACCAGCAGATCGGTTGCAGGTTACTATTCATAAAATGAATATGCGACAGCGCGTCTTAGCCATCGTCGAGGTGTCTGTCCGTCCGTCCGTCACTCTCTTGATTTGCATCAAAACGGTGCAAGCTAGGATCACGAAATCTTTACTTTGGGCTGCCTCAAGGACTCTATTTTTGTGACAAAATTTTGTGTCCGTAAGTAAGGGGTTCCACTCGAACGACGGCGCCAAAGACGGGTACCCCCTGCCCCTAAATAGACGTTATTTTGCGGCTATTGGCTCGTCTAATGTGAAAACGGTTGCAGATAGGTACAGACATGCTGCAAATCATAATAAGCACTGGTGACGGGCTTTTAGATTTATCAACATCGCTGACCTTGTTTGACACTGAACCCCAAAAAGGGTTTTGGTAAATTTTTCTCGATTTCGACCTGCGACGCACATTTTAAAAGTAAATTGCACCAAAATGGCTGAAGATAGACCAAGACAACCTGCATATGAAATTCTCAGCAATAAACGCAGATTTCAGCAGTCCAAGTCGCGACACCCTAGGTTCGAGGAGGCCCGCGGAAGCGTTTGACGCAAATGTATACTTCTCACCAATGCACATAGTGCAAAATGTGGTATTGCTATCGCAGGTTGTCTTTACGTCCGTGCATGTCCGTCTGTAATGTTGCTGTATCATTGCCATATAAAAAATAAAAGTACGAGAAATCGCGTGGATATTTAACCAAGAGACTTTGCTCCTCAGACCTATTCTTAGAAAAAATGCCTAAATTTCAGCTGGAATGCGTCGCCGACAGTGTAGCTCATTCACTCGTCATCAGCGTATCGTGTGACGTCACCGGAAGCTCATTTGTAAACATAAATAATTATATACAAAGTCAGTCTATAGTCCGCGGCTCTTGTACTTAGTTCGCAGTAAGTTAAAATGTCTTTGTCGACGTCGTAATTTTCTTTTCCTCTGTTCTGTCGCATCCGTCCGTCCGTTCACAACGGCTGCGACCTATCAGCGTCGTTACGAGTAGCCCAACAGTAGCCCAAAGCGCGGGATTTGGTTCGTTGCTAAAGACGACGTACGGTGATCTGCGCAGATTACCGAAAACCGACCGACCGGTGTCACGTTAAAATGTCTCCCCATGAAAAATTCGCCCGGGGAAAGATAATCACGGATGTGATATATCCCGCCCTTATTAAAATATCTCCGGCCCCATAAAAAGTCTTTCCATTATAAGATCGCCCCCCCCCAGAAAAGTCTTCCCCTAGCCAATAATTTACCGGCAAAAATCCGTCCCGCCCGGCCACCGCCCGGACAGGACGGAATTTTGCCAGTAAAATGTCGGCCGGGGGAGACTTTTCTAGGAGGGGAAGGGCGATCCTATAATGGAACACCGGCATCCAGCTCAACTCGCCCGTTATCCCGCGTCCGTTCGTCCAAATCCCAGGACTTCCTATCGCCGGTATACGGCAGAGATCGCTCGCTGTCGTCCGTAGCAAACAAGAACTGTCCGCTTCCCGCCGGCGCCATTTTATTCCCGACCGTAAACGGGCGTCGTAAACGTCCCCCGCTCGCCTTGACGAATGTCGGACGCGCCGGGTCGCGACCCTATTTCGAATGGGAATCCGAATTAAGACGGGGCGCCGCACCCGGGTGCCCCCCTCCTCTGAGGGGCCACCCCTCCCCTGGGTGGCCCCATCGCTGCCCCCCTTTCTCCGGTCACTGTGGAGCGTGTTGCTTTTATTGATTGCCGTGGGTCGACATCGATTGCGCCGCGCTGTCGGTGTCACATAAAAATGTCGTCCCCATGAAAAATCCGCCCGGAGAGAAATAATCACTGATTTGATATGTCTTCCTTTTGTTAAAATATTGCCGGCCTCATAAAATGTCTTCCCATTAGAGAATCGCCTTCCAGAAAAGTCTCCCCTGGCCAACAATTTACTGGTAAAAAATCTGTTCCGCCTGGGTGACCGCCGGGCGGGCGGATTTTTGCCGGAAAATTGTCAGCCGGGAGAGGTTTTTCTGGAGGGGGCGATCCTATGATGGGACACCGGCCGCTGGACACTTGCAGTGAAGACAATACTGTCCGTTTTACGAGCCAGTCGCACGGTACGTGTCGGAACCCGGTCAGTCACTGTGTGTAGGCGAGTGGGGTCGGACGTTATGATATTCGACCGAAGCATTCGTTAACGACTTCCCGGAACAATGTCAAAGTTCACAGCGCCGCACGCCACCGAGCCGTAATCGTAGAACATAGACACGCTATGACTGCGGTGTAGCCAAAACACTAGATTCAATATTTATTAAAATGCACTCTAGCATACGATATTCTTTTATTACAGCCGTAGTGAGACCGTTGCGGATTTAGTCAAAAACAAACAACTGCCACACAGGACAGCACTGGGTCAGAGAATCCAATCCCAATGATCACCACGATACTTCCACGTACGAATAGGCCTGCTTAGAGACAGACAAACAGATCAACAGACGGACAGACGAACTACACAGTGGGCCATGAAAAACCGTCCCCCTTCATGTCAGCTAATTATGTCTTCCAAGAGTAATGTACATTTAAAGTGATTAACGCACGTTGAAATATAATCAATTCTGAGTAACATATGTGCAAATTTCTTGCAAATATTTTTCAATAGTTTGTAATGGGATAAAATAAATGAAAGCAACCCAACTCTACAAGAAACACAATGCGAAAAACAGTAAAGTGAACGGTCGAGTTTCTGCAGCAGAACGTGTTCAACTTCATCGAGCTTTCTGTCTGGCCGCCGAACAGTCCGGACATAAACCTCGTCGATTATGCTGTCTGGGGTGCTCTGTAGCAAGATGTGTTCAGAGTTCCGATCGTGGGTTTGGAGGATCTCAAAGACAGAGTGCGTACCTGCTGGGCCAGTCTCAATCAACAACTGATCAACAAAGTGGCGACCGAGATTGAAAACTGTAGTTAAAGTTCACGGAGGGCACAGTGAACACGATCCAGCAAACGTCCAGCAAATGTATTCAAAATACATGTGAATTACTGGACGTTTGTTGGATCGTGTAAACACCCCATTAGATATATACGCAAGCACGTATTTCCATTTGTGCTTCACCATTGTGATATAATACAGTTGAGGTGCTTTGATTCTATCGTATTATTTGTTAATAACATTACAACATACTCGTTAGGTTTTGACATCAATATGTGCAGAACAAACTAGCAATTTATATGGTGTGTCATTCTGTCCATAAAAACAAATGCAGCAGCATTTTAAGGAGAATAATATAGTGGACGGTTTTTTATGGCCCACTCTGTACAAGTACCTCGGTATCAAAACTTGACTGTCTTGTTGTTGTATGAAGTTTTCGCTGTTTTACTTAGACATACGCAAGCACGTATTTCCATTTGCGTTTCGCCATTGTGATATAATACAGTTGGGGTGCTTTAATTCTATCGTATTATTTTAAATAACATTTAGACACACTCATTAGGTTTTGATATCAATATGTGCAGAACAAACTAGCAATTTATTTGGTGTGTCATTCTGTCCATATAAACAAATGCAGTAGCATTTTAAGCGGAATAATATAGGGAACGGTTTCTATGGCCCATCTGTACTCACGGTGGCAATACCGCGCTTTGCATCATGCGGCAAAATATTTCTGTGTATTCAGAATGTCAGACTAAGTATAAAGTGAACACGAAGAGATATCGGCGTTGAAGAATTTTTTTTCACTTTACTCTTAGTTTAGATAGGATGGTGCCTTAGCATTTCTACTAATATGTTGAAGCGCGTACATGGGGACGTAACGAACTGAACTGAACTGACATAGCTTAGTTTTTGACGAACTGACCAATGGGCAAGCAGTAATAGATTACAGTAGACACCGTTTAACGGCATTGGTGGCCTACGTGACTATGCTCACGTACGCGTCAAACAATGACCAATAGGCTCGCCCTGCTTGCCTATTGGTCAGTTCGTCAAAAACTAAAACCATGTCAGTTCAGTTTAGTTTACTTACATCGCTCTGTACGCACCTATAGTTCTCTCCTCGTTCCTTCATTATTTACAGCATCGCCGGGCCGATGTCGGCATGTTGCTGCGCACTGCACAGTCTGCTATATTGCCGAGAACTGTCCGCGTCTGTCGGCTACGATCCACACTGCATTCTGGGAACTGGCGCTCATTATGTTTCCTGATTGTGACGAGCCGGTTGGCCGACGATGAATATATTCGGCTAATAAGTTGGCGGGCAGCGTAAACAAATGTTCAACCGTGACAAATCACTTCGGCTATATCACTCAACCATCGTGTGGAATTTGTACGTTGGTTGCTCGTATTCGTAGCCTACCGCTCTGGGATGACGCAAATGTGATGTGCTTCACTACGGGTCTAGCTTTCATAGCTATTAGCCGCAGGCTAATGACAAGCAGAGTCCTGCGGATATCCGCTATAGTTGCAACCTGATCCTGGTGAATGTAGTTCTGTCGGATATGCAACAGTGACGAACAGGAAGACGGACGGACGTAATTGGTGCAGCTAAGTTTATTGCAGATTATAGTACAGCTGTGATTATACGCTGACGCGCAGATAAATAAAATGACGTCAGCAAACAACTTTTTTCTGGGAATATTTTATTATTAAGCGAGAAAGGAAATTTGCCTGATCTTAGAGCAAAAAATACTGCATTATGATTAGTCCACGTTGACTAACAAAATTCGTATTCTGCCTGCAAAGGGACCACAATCGGAGTCTGCTAGCAGCGCCAATTTTGTAGCGTATATGCAAAAATATGACTTTGCCGACGTTATACCAAATAAAAATATTCGTTGTATTAGACGTTGTAATAACTTGAAATCTGTTTCGGTCTCTAGGCTTACTGTGTACCGTGCGCAGGCCTAAGTTCAAACTGTACTGTTTTAACGATTGTATTGATGTTCATTTTTTCCTGTTTTTAACTGTATGCTGTTTGCGAATTAAACTCAAGTATAACAAAATTGTATTAAGCCAGGTTTAATCGTCGGGTGGCAGCACTAGTCTCGACGAAGGTTTGTGCTGTCTCGGCGCTTCTTGCCGCTGTTACTATCGGTATTGCTACAGCTATTTTTACAAGCCGGGCGTCGCGTGCAGTTGGCGAGTTAAGATGTTGGTTTTTGCTTACCGACCGACCGACCGACCGATCGCCCAGGCGGACGGTGGCTTTCTATAGCTGCTACTGCTGCGGTCGACGTCGTTGCATGTCGAAGACCGTTGATCGCTGACACCATAAAACGTCGACGTGCCCCGCTGCTGGCAAGACAGGAGACGCAGAGCGGTCAGCTGTAGCGGTCAGTGGCGTGTGGTCACTTTGGTCAGTCGGTCGGTCAGCTGCAGTCTGCTAACGAACGGACGGCAGGGCGTCGGTCGATACGTGGCGACCTTCAGTACGTGAGCGCCTCCGCCACCACCACCATTACTACCGCCACTGCTTGCTTGTGCTTGCTTTTCCACGAGCTCCGCTCAACGCCGAGGCGCCTTCAGCGAGCCGCGCACGCCGAGCCTCTGTGTCTGACTACACGTACCCTTCTCGGCATCAATATTTAATGCGACGGACGGACCGATGGTCGGACCGACGGACGGACGGACGGCGATGGCGATCGTCGTGCGAAAGAGGTTTGTGCGTTGTCGACGGCGGCGCCGATGCCGACGCTCCAATGCTCTACTATGGGACTCCAATGCCACCGCGCCACATCTCAGACACACTTCTTACTTCCGCACTCGTAACAGCACGATCTCTTCTACCCATAGCTACTGGCGTTTTTAGAAATAATCTACCTTCGGGTGGGTTAGTTGTAAGTTGCGATTTTTACGCGAGAAAGCAGCTACTGCTTTCAGCGCGTCTTAGCCATCGCAATTCTGTCTGCCTGACTGTATGTCTGTCTGTCACACGGGTGGATCAGTCAAAAACGGTGCAAGCTAGAATTACCAAATCTTCATCGTCGGCTGCCTGGAATACTCTAGTTTCAGGAACTGTAAAGCTTTACCATACGTTCGAAGGGAGTCACCCAGAACGAGGGCGCTAAATGAGAGGGGGGTGGGCAAAATTTGCGATTTTTGGCCAATAAGTCGCTGTATCTCAGTAACGCGGCGAGATAGGGCCAAGGTTACTATTAATCACTAATAGGCAGTCGTACACTGGCTCTCGATTGGCGCCGAATTCAATGACCTTGAATGACCTTGAACGCCAAAATAAGGGGTTTTATGGATTTTTTGGCGATTTCGGGCTGCGACACAAGTCTATATCATTCACAAGGTGGCGCCACGCTACTATCGTTATGCGATCCAGATAGAGAATTTGGAATTTGTATGTTAACTTAGCGTAAACACTCCAATTTTCAGCTAAACTACTGAACCGGAACTGCTATAGGCTTTCGCGCGTTTCGTGAGCATAAGCTCAAATTTCTTGTTTTATTAGACACGAAGACGGTGGTGACTGCTAAACTGCTTGAACAGCTGCTATCTGTACTGGCAGCAAATTTTCGAACTTTAGCGCAACTGTTTTGTGTTGTTTAGGAGGACTGTCTTAATTAAAATAAAGAAAGGCAAAGTCGCAGATTTATAGATAGATGTAAGTGATCTACTTTTGAGTGATAAAAATGCTGTTGACGACACCGCCAGCCAACCAGTTTGCTTGCTGAAAAAATACTCTGGCAAATAAGAAAACACACCCAAAGTATCGACGTATCGACCGTAAAAGTCGCTCTACGACGCTAGCAGTAAGCAAGAAATTTGAACTAATGCTCACGAGACGCGCGAAAGCCTATAGCAGTTCCTGTTCGCAAACTGTCAGTCTATCTCCAGCCATTTCGTCGCAGTTCATTCGTGAACTGTGCGCTGTAGTCGAAAATCGCAAAAATCGATAAAAACCCTTATTTTAGAAGTTCAGGGTCTTTCGAAGTCATCAATGTTGATACGACTGAAAAGCTCGTCATTAGTGCTTGTTGTGATATGCAGCATGCCCATGCCTATCTGCAACCGTTTTCACGAAAGACTGGCCAACAACGGTAAAATAATGACTTTTACGGGGGTACCGCTCTTTGATGCCCTCGTGCGCAGGTTTCCTTGAACCTAGAAAATCGAGACTTAGACCGTCGAAATCTAAATTTAATTCTAAAAATTTCCTATGCAGTTCTTCTATGTCTGCCTTAATTCATTTTGGCGCACTTCGCTCTTGAAATATGTCTCGCAGCCCAAAATCGCCAACCGACGGTAAAGATTTGGTAATTCTAGCTTGCACCACTTTTGACTGATCCACCCGTGGGACAGACAGACGGACAGAATTGCGATGGCTATTGCATAGCCCGGGCCCGAAAATAGGGGGTAGGTGAAAACAGCGTGCAATTATCGTTTGCGGGAGCCGAGTTCGTTGCCATAGCAATGGGGGTCTTCAGGGGAGAAATTTAAATAACACCATCGAATAGTGCGAGCCAGAAAATAGGGGGTAGGTGCAAACAATTATCTTTCACGGGGGCCGAGTTGTAGTGAATTTTTCCCAAAACAATTCGTTGCAATGTCAACAGTGGTTGGCAAGGGAAAAATTTTAATGACACCATCGGATAGCGTAAGCCCGAAAATAGGGGGTAGGTGCAAACAGCACACAATTATCTTTTATGGGACCGAGTTATATCGCTTTGAAATCTCCATTGGCTGTATTGCAAAATTTTGCAACTTTTGAATGGTTGCTATGGCAACAGGGGTCGTTGGGGGGTAAATTTAAATAACACCGTTAGATTGCCCGACCTCGAAAATAGGGGCGTAGGTAAACACAGCGCGCGATTATCTTTTACGGGGACCGAATTATACCGCTTTGAAGTCTCCGTAGGCCGTAATGCAGATTATTTAAAAATTAGGGTAAAATAGGGGAAGGAGTTATTAGATTTTTATCCGAAACAAACTTGATCTTACATTTCGGGCCCCGAATCACTGTGCAAAATTTCATTGGACTCGAATCAAAATTGCGGCCGTAGCAATGTTTACAGACAGACTGACAGACTGAAAGAATGACAGGCTGAGAGACAGACGCAAGTGATTTTATAATCTATCCCTTGCTATGCTCTATAGCAATGGGACAGATAAAAATTGACTATAACTTGGCTCCCGTGATAAATAATTGCGCGCTGTTTTCACCTACACCCATATTTTCGGGCCCGAGCTATCCGATGGTGTCATTAAAATTTTTCGCCTGCCAACCCTGTCGCCATGGCAACCAGTGGCGTATTTAGAATTCGGCAAAAGGGGGGCATGGCGAGCGCGTAAAGCGCGAGCCTATAACGGGGGTCTGGGGACGGAGCCCCCAGCGGGGTCCAGGGGCAGAGCCCCTGGTCGGGGGATCAGAAAGGCGAAGCCTCCCTGAAGCTGAAACACCTTTTGCTTTGGAACGTTCAATGGAAGCCGCAAATTTGCCCATTTTTTTCTGAAATTCGGTAACACAAAAAATCACAGCATCATATCAGATGCAATCTCACATGGCGATTTTAATCGCATATTGTATTGGTATGAAAAAAGATCATCAAACATTGTTGAGTTTTGCAATTCTTGCTGGAAAACGGCAAAAACGCACCTTTTCATATAAAGTTGCCTTGAAAAATTTTCATGGTCGGGCCAAAGGGGGCATCGTATTGTGGCCCTCCCCCTACATACGCCACTGATGGCAACGAATTTTGGGACAAAACTGACTACAATTCGGGCCCCGTGAAAGATAATTGCGCCCTGTTTGCACCTACCCCTTTTATACGCAACTACTAGGCTATATAGCGTGGCAATGGGACAAATACCTCGTTCTACAGAACGTATTTCTAGTTCTTTATATTTTTATTTTCAAGTCAACTACTCAGTAGACGTTTCGTGATGTTTAAAAAACAAACAAATTTTTAATTTTTAAATTATTCCGAAAATATAATTCAATTGTTGCTTAACGCAGCGCATATCGCTACTGAAAATTTTACACCGAGCAGTGAATAGCAGTTGAGTAAGTGATCTGACTGTCTAAGAAGCTAAAAAACAAACGAAACAGGCACGCAAAAAATTTTCTTGGCTGACGTAACGGCTAAACGAGAAGTTATAGTTGTTGCTGTTGCGAGCAATATATTTCTCGGCGACACGAAGCTGACCATTAGAGTGGTCGCAATGCATCGGACGAGATACTTATCGTAACTGGTGTCACATTAAAATGTCTCCCTCATGAAAAAATTGAAAATTAACAAAAAGACTGGATGCAGCACATCACAGATGGCGGAGAATATACTGGGCATCTCGTGGACAGACAGGATAACAAATGTAGAAGTCAGAACCAGAACTGGACAACAAACAATGGACAACATACTGAGAGAAAAAGGACTTCGCTGGCTTGGACATGTTCTGCGTATAGATCATCAGTGCATACCACAACAAGCACTGCACTGGCAGGTACCAGGATTTAAGAGAGGACCGGGTCGACCAACAGCGAACTGGAAAACACAGTCAACAAAAACCTACAAAAGATGAGGTTCACCTGGGAAGAAGCAGACATGGCAGCTCTTGACAGACATGGATGGCATCGGAGTGTGGCCAAAGTGTCCAGTTGGATGCGGGATGAACCAAGGTCCAAGGTCCCACGAAAAATCCGCCAGGGAAGAGATAATCACGGATTTTATATGTCTCCCTCTTACTAAAATATCGCCGGCCCCATAAAGTTTTCCTATTATAAGATCGACCCCAGAAAAGTATCCTCCGGCCGACAATTTATCGACAAAAATCTGTCCCGCTCCGGCGGCCGCCGGGCGGGGGGGATTTTTGCCGGTAAATTGTCGGCCGTGGTGGAAACTTTTCTGGAGGGGAGGGCGATCCTATAATGGGACACCGGTAGCAGCCGCCGGTATAGCTGTGTCAATGGTGTGCTATTGTGTTGCGTTTTCATTGTTACAGCGGTTGGAGCATTGGTCAATAGTTGTATCGGTCGCAGGCCTGCAAAACGACTAATCAAATCGTCGCAGATCAATCAATCATCGCTGTTTGGCTTGCGATCGATAGCGACGGACAGCATCACTGCAGGGGTGAACAGTCAGACAAAAAGACATCGGTCAGAATAGAACGAACCTCAAGACGCTCTGCTAGCAGCTAGACGACACTCAGAGTGGCACGTGTCGCCGCGTTTCGAACTAATTTCCTTGCTTCGGACATCAATTATAGGATCAAAGCCTGAAGCGTTAACAGGTAGTTCACCAGCCAGTTAAATAAACAGTTTTTTTAAAAAACTGTTTTTTCATCATCATCATTTAATTCATACCGGACGAAGTTACAAACATAAAATCAATAACATAGTGCATGTGGTCTGATAAAGGACACAAAGGGCAAGCCTCTAATATGTGCCCTGTTTTAATGTTTTAATATGTTTTACTTGTAAAACATATGCGAAACAGTTCTCCAAGACAGCAATAAGGATGAAACAAACAACATCTATTGCTACAACTGACGTTAACCCCCGGAAACAAGAAATTTGAGCTAATGCTCACGAGACGCGAAAGCCTATAGCAGTTCCTGTTCAGTAGTTTAGTTAAAAATTGGGGTGTTCACGCTAAATTAACATACAAATTCCAAGTTCTCTATCTGGATCGCATAACGATAATTCCGTGGTGCCATCTTGTGAATGATCTAGACTTGTGTCGCAGCCCGAAATCGCCAAAAAATCCATAAAACCCTCTATTTTGGCGTTCAAGGTCATCCAAGGTCATTGAATTCGGTGCCAATTGAGAGCCAGTGTACGACTTTGTATTAGAGATTAATAGTAACCTAGGCCCCCGTTACTGAGATACAGCGACTTATTGGCCAAAAATCGCAAATATTGCCTACCCCCTTTTATTTAGCGCCCTCGTTCGGGGTGACTCCGTTCGAATTTATGGAAAAGCTTTACGGTTCCTGAAACTAGAGTCTTCCAGGCAGCCGACGGTAAAGATTTGGTGATCCTAGCTTGCACCGTTTTTGACTGATACACGTGTGTGACGCATGGACAGACGGACAGACAGACAGACAGAATTGCGATGGCTAAGACGCGCTGAAAGCAGTAGCTGCTTTCGCGCGTAAAAAAACGACGTAAACACGAGTCGTCGGCTTTGTGTTGTGATCTGGCTTCAGCCTGCGTTATCTACTCGTCAGGCTACTTCGATAATCACTTTTTTCCACCGACCTATTTGATGCTGACGGAACAGACATGCCAATGGCTTCTATAGCTGCAGTTTACAATTCATGGCGTAGTCACTTATACGATGAAATCTACCGTCACAGCGGTCAGTTGTAGGCCTACCACATGACAGTGTCACCCTACTTGACGTACGAAACCTAGAGTGAAAGGTGTCGCCTCATTTTCGAACAGATTTCCTAGCTCGTGGAACGACCGCCTGATGTAGGGAGTCTTAGGCAGATAAATTATTTCGGAATACAGCGGACAACGAGAAAGAATAACGTGAGCCAGCAATAGCAAAAGTAAAGCAGCAAAAATTACAAAAGGTGATATTACCCGCATCACACTGACTGTGATCTGCAAATCTGCATGTTCTAAATGGGAGCGACACGTTCCACTGTGAGTCCGATGCTTGCTGCCAGGGTGTGCCTGCCTGAATCGTTTCGATGGCGTGATGAACGCGCTCGGTGGCGCGCCATCTGGATGACAGGCGCTCAGACATCGGCCCTACATCGATCGCTCTTCTTTGCTCGTTGTCTTCTTCCGACGACGTGTGTGGCCCCGACCAGCCGTGACGTCACAGGCCGTGACGTCTGAGTCGCCGCCAGAAAACTGTTGAGCTGTAATTGTCCCGCTAGCTACGAGCGTATAATCGTTCACTACATATGCTGCTCAAAAGCCGACACAAACTCGAGCTTTCCGGCTTCCAAGTTCTTAAATGCACGCCTTGCACATCGAAAACTACCGCAAAGTTTCAGCGGAAAACAAAGACAAATGCGACAGCAATTACGTTCCTTTTGTCCTTTTACATCTGACGGACAGACGGATATATTGATCATTAATGTTTAGCAGGCTCCGATAAACAAGACGCAAAACAGAAAACGTTTAACTGACTCCCATTTCAGCTCACTTCAGAGGTGTTGGGCCAATTTCACAGTAGCAGTATTTTAATCATCTTCTTTATTTGGCTTTGTTATTATATTATAAATGCACAAAACATCAGTTTATACACTTGTTAACGGCAACATTGAAGAACTCGCACATCGAAAACAGCAAAAATTACAAAAGGTGATATTGCCCGCATCACACTGACTGTGTGTCAATGCCTATGGTCGTCGGCGTAATTCGAGTCGCGACGAGTTCGTGACCGTGGCATTCGTCGAACGACAGCATTTAAAGACGCTGCAGTGACGAGCACATTGTTCAACCTCATTACCCCCAGAGACCGACAATACAGCGCCAGGAAGCACGGAACCTGCATGGCGTAGGCCTACATCTGTTTAAGAACTTGAAGTAGGGAACACCGACGCCCTGGAGTTAGCATGCAGACCGTGCTACTAAGACCGGAAATCTTTTACGTTACATTGCCGAAAATTGACGTCGACTTTCCACGAAAAAAAACGGGAAGAAATTCTGCCTTATCTTCTGTTATCGTCTCTGCGAAAGCCACACTGTCATACATCGGCAGACATTTGCGACTGTTTTCGACTAATGTTTGACAAAACTTTTATGAAGGGAAGGTATTGTCGTCATAGCTTTGTTGTGGGGAGACTTGTTGCGAAGTTTTTCTGCACCCCATTTTCGACTCGTTTTGCATTGCGTTCAACCATGCCCCTCTACCGCCAAGGCAAGAATAAACAAATCTCTGGGATAGAACCCCGGTCTAAGCTACAACCTCCTTCCTGACCGGAGACTTTCAGCCCTGTCTGGTGACTATTGTATTGGACCGGGAAGACAGAAGCGTTTCTTGTCCGTCGTCCGGCCTCGCATCTTCCCAGAAAAAGAGCGTCCTGATTTCTCCGACAGTGCAGCTAGAGCGCAAGCGCAGCACATCGATCGCCAGTAGGCCTAATCTGGCCGCTCGGTCGGCAGCCGCTTCTCCCCGACGGACGGACGCCCGACACGCCACTGTTCGATGGAACCGGTGCACACCGGAGGCGGGCAAAGTTGTCCCAAGGGCAATTTCCAACGGCAGTGGCGCCGGTGCCCCATTATAGGATCGCCCCCAGAAAAGTCTTCCCCGGCCGACAATTTACCGGCAGAAATCCGCCCAGCACGGCAGCCGCCGGGCGGGGCGGATTTCTGCCGGTAAATTGTCGGACTTTTCTGAGGGCGATCCTATAATGGGGAGACTTTTTATGGAGCCGGCGATATTTTAATAAGATGAGAGACATATCAATTCAGTGATTCTCTCCGCGGGCGGATTTTTCATGGGGATACATTTTAATGTGACACCGGCGGCGACGGCTGCCAAAGGCTATAGCGTCGAGCGAGCGTGCAAGCGGACGGCGCGCATCGCCCTGTCCTGTCTGTCTGCGAATCATCCGGCGCCGCGACGTCCATGTCCATCGACATTCGACGAGAAGAAAGAAAAGAGAGAAAGAATGGACTCAGGTCGAGCAGCAGCAGCAACCGGCGACCGAGCGATCGAATTACTGCCCGTCGACGCGCTGCCAGAAAATAGTGACTAGTTATTATAGGGCCGTCGTAATTTCGTCGACGATCACCCCCACCCATCCCATTTATTCCACCTCGGCAATACGGCTGCGGAAACTGTTTCCATAGCAACATAATTCTGGCGCCGACCGCGGCTTCGACCGTAAACCTGACACCGCTATCGGCGAATCGATCAACGTGTTACAAGTGCACCGGGCATTAGGCCTATCTATGACAACATCACTGATGTGGTGACTGAGTCATCGGCTCACGAATCAACGCACAAGAAAACATGGGGAAATATTTAGAGCAGCTGCGTCGTGTCCGAAGGGGGGGCAGAGTGGCATCTGCCCTCCCCTTTACCCTAAATTTTGGGCTGTCAGAAAGTTATCGAGAAAATCTTCTTGTCGGAATATTTTGGTTTAAAAATGCTAAATTTGGAGCTCAAAGTTGCCACTTTGCAAAGATTTTAAGACAAAATTGAAGCTTTTTCTTTCAAAACGGCCGTAATCTCTTCTGTCGGAAATTTGTAGTGTCTGTCAAAAAATTGCAAACTCCTGCCTGCCTACTTTCTTAACTTACAACTCGCTGATCATAGAAAATCTACTTTGTGTTCATTTCGTCATTTTCTAAAATTACGTTTATATCGTTAGCCTACCTCGTTTTGCTTAATTTTTCGTCTTGCTCAATTTTTATGAAATATTAACGACTGTCATTGTGACTGTATAGATAAACTTTTAGCCTACAGATGCGACTTTTATGGAAGGCGGGCGCATTCCTAAACTCTTAATCCGTCGCTGGACGAGGACGTCCGCTGTTCTACGATTAATCGACGATTCTGGGATTGTGCTGAGATGACGGCGATGTCTGCAATAGATCTGCTGTTGAGCCCTACGCAGCCTATATCGACAATCCCGCTCTGACCAGGCAGACTTAACGTACGTACGACGAGACATTCAACTGGCCTCACTGAATCCAGGACATCATATAATCTACACTGGACGTAATCCCCCGGAAATAATACCCCCCCTCTCTCGGACAGAATCCCCCAGCCCAGTATATACGGTTGCAATTTTAATTGGTAGCGGAGGGGATTTGGTCTTATATGAGACCTAACAGAAAGGGGATTCTGTCCGGCAAATTTTGTTCTGCAGGGGGATTTTTACCGTTTCCCGGCATGACTGGCGAGCTGGTACCGTTATCTGGTGCTCAGTGTTCGGTCTGGAAATTGACCGCCGACGTTCGGCGCTGCTCATTCCTGCTGATGAAGTCGCCCGTAAAGCAAGCGACCAGAAACGACGAGATACGATTCAAAGAACCGCGTACTCTACTTGCTTACTTACTGGGGGGTGTGACACCGGTGCCATCCGTCCGCCACTTGAGAATTCGGCCTCAGTGACGCTAATAGTGTTACGCCTTCCAATGCCAAGGCTCGCTTAACAAGCTTAAACGCTCTAACAGTTTTAATGCATAAAATGCTGAAAGCATTCGCCGTGATGTGAGTGAGTGGTCTCGAGATGGTCTCGATCTCGGCACTGGCCGCAAAACCGTAACTTGAAGGACCTGTTTCTCTTGGTCTCGGCAATCGTGCATTAGCTGATCTGTGAGCAGTATACACTGTGTCCCAAAAAAACATCCCCGACATTTTCAACTGTATCTTGAAAACCAATTACCAAATTTTAATAATTTTTGGCACAAATATTCCTGACACAACTTGCCATTAGATGATCGTTCAGTTTTCCACCTAACCCAATGTATGCTTCTGCACTACCTAGGGAAAGTAGATCAACCGAAATATGCATTAAAATAAACAGAAAACCTGAAGAAACATCCCCAACATTATCGATCGTACCTCAAATAAAGATTAGCAGATTTTAATAATAATTGGAAGAAATATTTCAGACACAACTGGCTATGAAATAAGTGTTTTAGTTTTTACCTCACCCAACGTCTGCTTTTGCACTACCTGGGGAAAGCAGACCAGGCATAATACGTGTTAAAATGAATGGAAAAACGTCAATAAATTCTATCTGTCCTAATTTGTGGGCCCCAACAGCAGGTCTATTACAAGATTTGACTGTCTTGCAGCAGTGTGTCTACCAAAAGAAGTTTAAGAATGTTTGTAACGTCAAGAAGTGACTGGTAAAGCCTGTATTGGTCAGGAGCAGAACATTATCAATACTGCAGCTGTCAAGTGGGCCAGTGTACAAGTGTCACAGTAGGCCAACACTTCAAGCAGTTTTACTGTAGGCAGTTGAAAAAAAATAACTGAATGAAATGTCAGCCACAGTGTCAGAAATGTGAACAAAATGTGTTTTATGCATTATGTTAATTAAGCAATCATGTCACATTGAATAAAAAAGGTGATATTTTGTTTGTTCTATTTTCCCCAGGAACAGATGTTGAGCGAGATGGGAAATTAAATTGTCACTTGACGACAAGTTCTCTCAGAAATATTCGTACCAAAAATTATTAAAATCCGACAATCCTTCTTCACGTTACAGTGGAAAAAGTCGGGGATGTTTTTTGGGACACAGTGTAGTAGGCCTATATTCCGTTTTAGTTTCGATTTTAAGATTTTTCTATCGGATGTTGATTCACACAACGATGACGCAATACTTGAGACTTACCCGCTAAACCGTTAGTTACAATGCGAAGAAATGGAAGAATTACAGACACCGTTGTTGTTTGTGCATCGATTTAACGACACAATTGGTAAAATCTGGAAACGGTCATATCGTTATTGATTATTTATAGTCTACAGACGGCCTTGTCTTGATCTTGAAATTTTCGCCTTGTTTACGTCAATTACATCAGTCGATGATTGTCAGATGCACGATTGTTGAAGTTGAAGTTGAGTTGAAGACGCAAAAGGAATTTTTATGTATATGAAATATGTACATATGTACATGTACATAAAATGTACATGTTTTATGTACATGTATATATGCTCGTCTTCTTATAGGCTACACAACGTAGATATGGTCGGCAATGTTTAGAGATTGAAATGACTCGTTTTAGTAGTATCTGCCGTCAGCCACATTCGGTTAAAATAACATGACTCAAATTTTCCGAAGAAGACTATTTAATTGAAAGGAGTCGACGACAGGGTGATAGAACGTATCTGACAAATATTAAATTAATCAATTATTGTTAAATGATTTATGCCACCAATGATCATATCTCCAAAATTCACTGGTGTGAAGAAACAGTTAAAAAAAATCAGTGACGTATAGTCCTTGAGACCAATGTCTTAGTCTCGAAGCGCCGAAGACAAAAAGAATAGTCCTGGTCTTGATCTTGAAAAGAGTCTTTTACATGTACATCACTAGGTTAGGTACGTATCATACGTTATCATTATTATTAAAATGTCTCTAAGTTTTCCGTCTATCGCCGTAGAGTCCCGCGGACGTCAATGTGTAGGCCTACAGTCAAGCAGGCATTTGATATGCAGTACAGCCACTTAAGTCTCGAGTTTATTATGCATGTATACGGCGCCAATCTTGTATTCAGACGATGCGTTGCGCCATGCAGTCCTGATTGGTTCTAATTCAATTACCTTCACTTCCGAGATGGTCAAGCTTCGCTGTTTAAGCTTCAGGTCGAGTTTTCGCTCGTCCGTCCCATGCGCTAGCACTAGCTTAGTCGCGTGCTGCCGGTCCCGCCAAACTAACTTCCATTACGAATTAATGCACAACATGTAAATGTTCGACGCGTTGCTCTGCGGCTGAAAGCATGGAAACAGAATGACGATCGAAAGTCCAGAATGTCTTCGTTAAGAAAATATTCTGCGATCTCGTTATATTGCAGATAACACCAACAGTCATGGTCAAAACATAAGACCCAACAGTAATTGCTTTAATTCATACATGCTAAAACAACAATTTTAACTTCAATAAAAGACATAGAAACATGCACGAAACATAAGCGTTCAACTATAGATGTAAGACAACGCAGAAAAATAACAGTTAGTTTATAACGGGAGACACTGTCGTAGTGACAGACACAGGGTCACTCAATGAAGAACCGAATTACGAAACGATACACAAGCTCAACGCAATTTGCCAATGAGAACTGTAGCAGATTTTTAATTTCGTATTACATGTTTTTAACAACTTAAAACGTACAACGAAAAAGCAATAAACATGCTTTTAAACATTTAAAAACATAAAACATTTGAACATATACGCTTTAGCTCAGTTCAAATGCATGTTCTGTAACACGAAGTCGCTGTACACGCGTGTGTCGCAATCAATGCACTAAGCATATTACACGAACGCCATTTTTAGTATTTTTTTGAAATTCAAAATTCTTCAACGTAACTTTACGCTCTCTCGCCGGCACCTGACGTTATCATTTAGTTTGCTACATCGAAATCTAGCAAAAAAGGTAAATAACAAAGCAAGGAACAAAAATGTGTACTTTGCGTGTGGTTTGCTGCGAGTGCTGGGCTGTTAGCTTTAGCGGCAGCAGATAACGACCGCATCTTTTGACAAACAGCCGTTACTAAGCAACCGATCGAGTCTCGGTGCGCGAATGCGCGCGTATTGTGGGCGGTGCGAACACGAAACTCGGGAAAGAGAAAAAAGAGAGAGAGCGAAGGAGAGTTAGTGGTGTATTGGGACTCAGCCATCAAAGTGTTGACGACAGGCAGCGGCAAACCACACAGCAGCAAATCCTTCGCACGACCTTGCACTGTCCTGCAATAGCCACTGAATACTGCCACAGTCCACCTCGACTCCATAACAGTTTCGCCTCCTACGACTACCAAATAAACAGCTACGTGCTAGCTAAAACCGAAAGAATACGAAAAAATGTACGATTTTGTTTGTCAAAAACACGGCAGCACACATTAAAAACTTAGCTAACCTAAACACGCAAAATATGGACTAGAGTAAAAATAAGCAAAATTAATAAATACTGTATTACGAAACAGAAAACGCCCTTTAGAATGATCATCAGCTTGCCGTGCCCGAAAGGCTTGCCGTGGATATGGATATCCATGAATATATCCGTGGATTTTATGCTGTCGCACCTACTAATTAAATTGAATACTCATATGCTTTGTCTCTACAATATTTTTTGTTTGTCGTTCTTACTCTTCATTTTCTCGTTTATTTGTGCTGTTGAGTCAAAGTTAGCCCAAATTAATTAATTAGCACTATAGCAGTATCAAGTCATAATTTTCAGTGTTTTAGTGCTGTTGGTTGAACAAAATATCTCTCCGTTTGTGAGTATATTTTTATTTTTGTTATCAATTGGTAAGAAAATTACAAAAGATTTTTCTTACTAACATTTTGAATGCTAGTAGGAAGTACAAAAGAAGTGTGCTTTAAAAGCGTCTACTCTACCATATACCCGTAGACGTACATGAATGCAACCTGCGTTTTGTAAAACAAGAATCTCAGCTGTTGCTGGGGTGGGCCGACCGTACCGTTTATACCCGACTTCGTGGTAAGAAAACGATTTCCCAGAGCTGCAGTCCCATATTGATCTTGTTGAATATGCACCCACGGTCTTCTTACCGTGTAATGGGACAATGGCAAATTTTCAATATGATGATATGATGATATGATATGATGATGAGACGCGCCCCAGCCTATATCAGTTCCTGTTCCAGTTTTCGTGGTCTATGTGTAGCCATTTCACAGTAATTCACTAATCTAATGTTGCACTGCTTACCGTTTAACCACAATACATTCCTTACAGACAGACACAACTTTTGTTACACACAGATATATCGTACCAATAGCGCCACAGCTATGGAATAGATAGCTGTGGCGCTAAAAATCAGAGCAATGGCGACCAGGCAACCTTAGCCTTTGACTTTTTAAACTGAAAGTTATAGCACACCAGTTTAGTACTCTTGCCCTAAAGAACGATTACGCCTCTTCTGTCGTTTCTGAGCCTTATTGTTGTTTTCGAGCTAGGAATCCGTACGGGACAGACGAACAGACGACAAGACGGCCGCATAACAACAGTGTGACAGTCGGGCTGCGGTAAGACTGGCCAGTAGTGCTTTAGGGCGTATATGAACATCGGTGGGTGGCACGGTTTTGCATTTAGACTGAGTGCAACGTCCAGTCCAGTCCAGTCACTGACAATAACTCTTGGATCGTTTGTTTTCCGGCGACGGCGGCTGAAGGAAGTCGTAACTGGGCGAACAATCGCAGATCTCATAATTAGGCCTACTACACACGTCATCTTCTACGCGGCGTCCACGCAGCCATCGGCGGTCGGATGATAACGACTTAATAGCTAAGCCTACATGCTGTCCATAACAACTACATGCACCGCCTTCTGAACACAAAGTACGGGCTAGCTTTTTATGAATGCATTAGCCAGCCAAGACATTCAACTAAAAAAAACATTTATTTTTATGCTGCACGTTACAATGTAGGCCAATAAGTTTCGCATTTCGCTGTCGTTCGTGTTGTGTTGAAATAACGCCACACATCGCACAGCATTTGAATGCCATATGCTGGAAAATGTAACAGTCTTATTTGGGAGAAAGTGTATCAGAAATTAGAGTAAAGCGGTCCGTTTCAGCGTGACACCGTCTTCTAATACAAAACGTACGTGTGTGCGCAACAATCAAATCAAATCAAATCATTTATTTAGTCAAGCAAATACAAAGGCATTGACAAAATGAATAATGAAAGAGCTTGAACAAGGGCACAAAGGGCTACAAGAGCCTCTTACATGAACCCAAAAAAACATACAAATAAGACAACACAATAAAACCAAGTTAAAACACCACTGTAAACCGAGCCAAGTCAA
>Ga0209367_1003758_pt1 | contig 20759 bp, 12 predicted proteins | sample WorMetLIZISLAND2_FD_187412 | JGI IMG/M metagenome (GOLD analysis project Ga0209367, IMG submission 187412) | Marine gutless worms symbiont microbial communities from Max Planck institute for Marine Microbiology, Germany - Olavius geniculatus... ...
CAAAACGACCCACATTTTATTGTCCATATTTTCGCCCAATGTTAACGCATTTTTCAAAATCCTTTCAATGGCACATTTTGTGGACAATTAGCAATAAAGCGATTATTGAATATCCCATTACCACATTTTAGCCGTGTCGCTACACTACCTCGTAAATATGAATGTATGAAAAGCAGCAATAATAGGCAGCAAACGTGTTAATAAACGAAAGAATTTTCGTACCAAAACGCGTTGAATGATCTGCATCATGCTACACTGTGTAATAGACGCATGCCTGTGGATATCTATCGTGTTGAACAATACGTTTGTTTCTAGCGTTCCTGCCTCAGTGGGCATACCAGTTCATTCATTCGCAGTGGTCACGTTCTCTTCAGTGCGTGCATGCTTCAGTCTGCCGGTCTCATGCCGTTGATCCTGCTTCTTGTTTTCCAAATCTTTGTTGTTAACATGCCCAGTCTTTTCCTTTTGCAGTTTATCTTTAAACATTTCGTCAGTATCTTTTGAAAACTGTAAATTAAAACTGGCATACGTTCTGAACCAAAGCTTTATCTTTACTGCTAAATCTGCATGCAAATCATTAAAAAAGTAAAACATATATTTTCGTACATTACGTACGTTAGTGATTTTAGTGTTTTTTGAAAAGTTGTTTACATGGTAGTGTAGCGACATAGTTAAAGTGTGCTGAGATGTTTAATAATTACCTTATTGCTAATTGTCTAAAGATTTAAAAATCGGTTAATTTGTGAGCAGTGACAAAGTGGGACGTTTTATGGGACAGTGCAATCAATTGCTTTATCAATGCAAACAAATTCTGTTTGCAGCAAACGAATTTTAATCAATTTTTATTAGTTGACTGAGAATAAAAATCACTTATATGTAGGCTACTTTGTTAAGTGTATGTAATTATTTTAGTTTTACTTTTCAGCAGGTCGGTGAAGTCGTGCGTTTAACACTGTTGTAATTTCTTATGTGCAATTGCCAATTTGATGGTATAAGCGAGTAGTTTGCAGCATCGCACAAAATGCTCGCACTTGCTCAAAAGGTATTACACGTACTCATCACTTGTGCTGTGGTAATTTTATGTCTAATTCCATTATCTTCTAATTAATCAGGGCCTACCATCATCTAATTCTAATTCATATTAATTAACAAATAAGAAAAATGTTTACGCTAATTCTAATATTTTAATTTTAATCGTAACTCATTCGAAGTCGCTACTTGTAATTAATTACTGCGGAATCGGTCAATCACCCGTGACTGGTAGAGGTGGACCAGCGGCTGACGTTGCCCCACTTGGAGCGGACAGCCTGGCGGCGGCTCAGATGTCCCGGTGCACTGTGGACATAGATGACTAGGAACTGCTGTTGACTGGGACACGGTGCGGTTGCCTCTAGCACGTACTTCATACGATCCGACTCTGACGGCTGACGTGCCGCCGCCGCCGCCGCTGAGCTGGTGTTGGCGTAGAAAGCTTCGAGATCGCTGAGAGGCAAGGCGTCAAAGTAAGAATAATTACTGCAAAGTAAGGCTGGCAAGGCATGCCAGCCTTCCAACAACCTGCGAAAATACGGTAACAACGCAGCAGCGGTGTCGTGCGTTAACAAAGTTCAGAGAGAAAGGACTCGCATTTTTTCGACAGGAAAGATTATGGCTGCTAAACATTTAAAAAAATGAAAATGCCTTAAATGACTGAAACTGCATCACGTGAAACAAATAAGTAATATTCTGCATAAAATTTCCCTGCTTGATAAAAATAGGAAAATTGGTAAACTAAAACTCGTATGCGGTACAAGTGACGAAAAAAGGAAATAAAAGTAAGCGAAAAATAAAAAAGTAAACTTGAAATTAAGCGAGCTAATGGTATGTTAATTGCTGAACGTTGCCCGAATACTATCATGGTTTGTCGTTCGTTTTGTTTGTTCTTCCAGCTCGAAATCACTAGCAGCGGAAATACTAGATCTATTGGAGACGACTTAACTAAGACATAGAAAGATTTTAGTATACAGAGAGTTGCATTAGTCAAGTTTGGAGTGAACGACGGAGATTGCAATGATACTGGGTGTTTTGGAATCAAGATAAGAACGGATGCAGCGAAGTTGACGAATGTGAAGATAGCAAGATTTAGACAATGCAGAGATGTAATCAGAGAAAGTGAGATGTTTGTCAAATATGAAGCCAAGGTTACGAGCAGAGTGAGAGAGAAGTTATGTGTTTTAGCAGATTGCTGTTCAAGCCCGATAAAAAAATTCAACCTTGAAGGAGTTGAGAGTTAGTTGATTAGCAGTCAGTAGTTGACTTTATTACGAGTCAGATGATTCTTTTAAGCCTGTATTGATATAGACTACACGTAGTGCCAGTTACTATATTGTGAAAAGGCTTCAGGCTTATTTCTATTTCTATAGCATTACGAAATAATCAATTTTAATATTAGAAGACGAAATCTATATTAATTATGCAGGAGAATTACTGTAGACTGTTAACAGTGAGTTTTATTGTATCGAAAAATTGTATCAAATTATTCGCAGATTGACTGAGAGGTTGACGAACTATTCTAGGACTACTTTGATATTCTGATTTGCGTTTCATGCGCTGTATATATCGCTTTGTTATAATATATTATTCTATATTATTAAATATCTGTGTTTGTTTTCAGCTCAGTGTAGTTTAGATAATTAGGCTACACTACGTAGCCTAGGCAATTCACAGTTAGTTTAATAACACACACAGACAGAGTGCTCACAGTAGCTGCGTGATGACCACAAATATCCCGACCACCATGAGCACTAGCCTCGATGATCGTCTTGGAAGAAACATAATTGCTGAAGCTGACGAAGCTCAATGCTACCTATACAGTAAATAACAAGTTTGTCAACTAGTAAGTAAGTAAGTAAGTAGGCAATTTATACAGCGAGTGTAAAGTTTTGTTTCTTTAGTTGAAATGTTTAATTTAAAACATTGACTTAGAATCCTCGTTACCGTAAAACATCCAGATTAACAAATGCACGCAAATATTGTGCAAATACCTCGATAATGCTTAGTTATCGTCGAGGTGTCCGTCCGTTTGTCTGTTCGTCTATCTGTAAGTCACACTCTGTGATTATATCAAAACAGTGCAAGCTAGGATCACGACACCTTTACTGATAGCTGCGCGAAAGACTCCAGTTTCAAAATCCTTAAAGCGTTTTAAAAATTCGAAAGGCATCATCCCAGCCAAGTCACGAAATGAGAGAAGATAGGGAAAATTTGCTATTTTAACCAATAAGTTGCCGTATCTCAGAAACAGCGCGAGATAGCGCCATCGTTACTCTTAATCACTAATAGGAAGTCACATACGCCCTTTCGATTGCCATTAAAACTAATAATCTTGAATGACCCTGAGCAACCGTACCGCGCACTAGTGTACAATAATAACGAGATATATTTTACAAGTAGCAGCCACAGACGATACTTTTCCTTTATTATTGCTGCTCATGTTTCGTCTAGTGTAAAGTCCTAATACTGCAGCTAACCCACCGATTCACAAGTGAGCTTTCATGCGTACGAACTTTATTTTTAGAAACGACCGCGTTTGTTGGCCTATTTGACATGTCTGTATGCGCTACAATAGCGCTTACTCGTCTTTGAATGACACACACTACCAAGGTCTTAACTAAGCCTAACGTGCCGTGAACTACACATATCATGTGCGGTAAAACTCACGCAAAACCAGGGCTGTTAAAAATAATTTTTTTAAAAGTGTTTAAAATGCCAATGCCTATAAACGGTGTACAAAGTAGTGCCACTATCAATACCAATCTTCAAATAATACACGTATTATTGTAATGCGAATGCTTTACAATATTGTTGTAGCCATACCGATTTTTTTCACATTTTTGCCGTGTCTCCGTAGTCAATAAAGTCAATTAGCTAGGCCAATAGTCTGTCTTCGTAATAGCTAGTTTATAATGCTCAGATAGCTTACTTAAATAATACTGAAAAATATGATAATAGCCTACTAGCGATGTCAAATACAATATTGCAATACGAGAAACCTTATGCAAAACTATAACTGAATCGCGAGCGATAAAAACTTAAAACAACTCTGCTTATGTGTGACAGCGTTGCGAGAAACTAGGCAGATGAAAAGCTTAAAACTGTTTCAGGTTTTGTTTTAGTTGGTAGAAATTGAAATGTCAAAGGTCTCACGAAGATCAAACACAAAACCTCATTCGAATTGATTGTTGCCCGTGCCCCTGATTCTGCAGGCCTTCTTGTTATCAAGGAGCCCAAACATTGTCTCGTTCAAAAGGCAAACGATTGGATGGTCTCACGATGGTGCTTATGGAAAGGAGGCTAGCCGCTCACCTGAAATGTGATTTTTGTTTGTTTCTTGCCTGAATTGTACACGTGTCGACTCCCCAGCCCGGCATGCTGGCTTCGATGCCGAGTTAGGAGCCGTTCGCAGTAGCAGAAATATTTTGTCTTAAATAGGACCCACTTATTTTAGTCTATCCCGGTTCGATCCTTAGGCCTCATACAGGGGCATACTTATTTTGACCAAGCTTGGTTGAAAAGTCGCAGATATTTCCAGTGACAATCCGAGGGCAGCTTTTAATGGGCAAACTCCATTACATGTATTGTTAGCAACATGTTGCCAACAATGTTCGTGTAGTGGAGTTTGACACTATCTGTTTCTATTTAGCACTACAGCACTACACGAAAGTTTTATTGAGGAAAACCGCCAAAATAAATGCCCATTAGAGTTATAAATTTATTTTGTAACTTTTTCATTATTTTTTTCTTATATCGGAAACTGTTATTCACGGCCAAAAATTTAAAAAAAACTTTAATGATAACGAAAAATCACTCGGAGAGTTTGAACCTTTGCCGAAAAATGTGTTTTATTCTTGGCTGTTTTAGGTATCGCAATAGTGAATATGCAATCTTTTAAGAATTTCTGGTGTGGATTTGGTACTTGGTAGTAATTCATATCTAAAGATTTAGAAACCACTTATTGAAAACACCATCCTTACTAACAACAATGTCAAAAATGCCCCAGACTGTTTCAAAAATAAACCGTCAAAACGCATTCAGTGTTTCACACATTTCTGAGCAATTTTGCAGACGAACAAACAGGCAGAAGTAGAAATATACACTTCTTCATTTGGGAGACGGACATTTTCCCCCAGATACTTCCCCCGGACGTTTCCTCTTTGCTTTTTTGCATACCCGGACATCCCCCTTATGTATGACGAGCGCGTGCGTGGCCTTCGTCCCCGAGTCTGACGTCGTTGACGGCATGCAGGTGCTGCGCGGCTGCGTTACCGACGTGGAAGACGCCGACAAGCTACAGACGCTGCTAGCGACCTGCTGCAGCGGCTGACGACGACGACGACGGCGGCGGCGCTCTGTTCCGCGCATCACGCTGCGTCCACTGCCGCCGCTGTTCCCGGTGACCACCTGGAACTTGCATGTCGCCACGCTGAACGGCGACGACCGGACGAGGCGTGGAATAGGGGCTTCGGCGATACTGCTGAAGAATGCACGTGGCCAGCTGACTGACTAATACACTATTTCTTCTTTTTGGACATTAGCTGTAGGCCTATATAACATCGCCTTATTTAGTGACATTTAAATAAATATATTAAAAGAATTGCTGTATATATTTATTCATAACTATTACACTTCCTAATATATTGGATATTTGCTATTTGACCATATATATATGTCAGCGATTGATACTTACAGGAAATACAACTTACACTCGGCAGCGCCATACATAGGGAGAATGTCCGGGGAGAAATGTCCTACACCCCTTCATTCGGCGCAGGTAATAGTACTACTGTCTCCGCAGAATAAATGTGTGTCTCGTATGGAGTCTCACTAGTTGGCAAGACTAAGCTGGCTGTCCGTGCGTTTTCAACATCACACGCTGTTTCATAAATAGCGCCATTTTCTTTTCTTTCATAATTTGCTAAAATGATGATCAATTTACACGAAATTTTTACCAGATGTAGCTAAAGAAATAATTATTCATAATATTTCAACAAAATGTGGCTGTTGGTTGAATATTCTTTGCTAGTCATTATGTAAGCCTAACGCTGGCGTCATAATGTGTCGTGAGTACAAGCTTACACGTCTCAACCGGTGCTTTTAGTTGCTACCTTGCTTTGATAGTAAATATATCTGGTTTACTGATAAAAATGTCCGTTGTTTTAGCACTGTGTATCACAGGGGCATAAAATCAGGCGTCTCGGGATCCAAAAACTCAACCATCTCGCAAGCGATGTGTGCTTGTGCACTGTCTTGCTGGAAAGTCAAGCCATCCCCACAAGTGTGTGAAAGTGGTTGTGTTGACGTGCGTCAAGAGAGGTCTCACATTCGACATTTGGCATTCAACATTCGCAAAAATTGCACACACAAAAAAGTAGAAGTTCGTACTAAAGCGGCACACCTTATATGTGCATCTTCAGACACGAAACGCCCGATCGCATTGAAAACAGACTCTAATTTCACTTCAGGTATGTCGAAAAATGGCGCCAAACGCGTGCAAAATGAGCCTAACATAATCAAAGGGCAAAAATTGGCGACTACTACTACTATTACTACTACTACTGCACCTACAGCTACAACAACAGCTAATAAGGCGTGCAGACATCAGGACATCTTGCCGGTCCTGATGTCTGCTTGTGAATGACGTGGTGATGGTGATGAGTCATCACGTACACATAGGAACGACGGAACGACGGACAGAATGAGCGTTTACCTTGGCGGAGATAATTATAATAGCCTACTAAAGGAAAAAGCAACTTGCACAGATAATAAGCTTGCGAAAAGATCATTTACACATAGTAGCAGTGTGTTATGGAATAACTTACGTTACAGCCTCAAATCAACGCAGACTGCTGGAGAAGCTGTCGACGTTAGATGTGCCAGACGAAGTTTATAACTGGATAAAAGATTTTCTCGAAGGTCACTCTCACTGCACAAAATTCGGATCAGCCGTATTAACGTTCGCAGATATCATGTCCAGTGTGATACAGGGTTCGTCGCTGGGACCCGCTGCTTATGCAGTTACTGCATCCGACCTTCGTCCTATCCACGCCGGCAACGAAATCGTGAAGTTTGCTGACAACACTTACCTCATCGTCCCAGCCAGCAACACAGACACTAGTCCGGAAGAGCTAGACCACGTCCAGAACTGGACAACAGACAACAACTTGCAGCTCAACTGTAAAAAGTCGATAGAAATGGTATTTCAGTCGACCCAAAAGCAACCGCTGGAACTGCCATCATCGTGTCCGAGCATCACTTGAGTGAACAGCTCTTGGTGTCATCAATGACCGACTAACTGCAGCTGACCACGTAAGCACCATTCTGTCGTCGTGCTCGAGCATGATATACGCACTCCGCGTGTTGCGAGATCACGGCCTGCGACCCAGCTCACTACAGGACGTCTACCGTGCTATCGTGCTTGCAAAGATTCTTTACTGTTCACCGGCGTGGTCCGGTCTCACTAGTGCTTCAGATCGCAGCCATATCGATGCATTCCTGAGAAAGTCTAAGCGTTTAGGATACTGCGATATCAACACCCCGCCAGTTGCCACAGCGGACGATGCACTGTTCAGTCGAATGACATCGAATCCAGCCCATATGCTGCAGCCTTTACTACCGGACCAGTCCAACCACCACTGCAACCTCCGCAATCGACGGCATCAACTACAGCTGACGCAAAAGACAACATATCTGAACAATAAACTTTTTATAATAAGAACACTGTTTAAAGACGTTTATTAGCCAGCCTGTAGTCTGTCATACTCAAACCGTCAACGTGATGTGTCTACGTTTTTTAGACGAATATGAATCACCGAATACTCAAGTCCATTTATGGACGACTGTAGACGCGGACTGCGTTCGCAGTCCGAGTCTACAGTCCATAAATGGATTTAGGCAAAATTTCCGGCATTCGCTTTTTACCAAGCCGGTACGTACACTTCTCAGTCGTATGTATGTATTGTAATTTGCCTTCAAAACACACGTACAAATACACAGATAACATAAAACAGTATAGCTGGACAACCAGGCAGTGCACTTATGGTTGCTCATACTGAAAACTAATAAAAAAACACACTGCGCCTGCTAAAAGAACTCACATTAATAAAACACATTAAAAGACACTTAACACATGCAGGATAATACTAAATAATAAAAAAAATCGGTAAAATAAATTTTATCAAGATTACGCCTAAAACAATTAATAGATCTAAAATCGACATCCACTGGTAAATAATTCCAATATTTGACAACTCTGCAAAAAAAATCTTTCCTGACGTTACACCTTGCTAAGTTAACGAACAATCTGTAAGGATGACCACGAGTTATTGTAACCGAAACAGTAACAAAAAACTCTGAAACTCCAGTTGTTTATTATAGCTTAGTAAGTTAGTATAGGCCTACGCATTATCCTGCAAGTGTGATAACTGTTTTGCTTATGTAACCTTATCGTTTTTCCGGCGTACTTTACCATATACTTTGGAAAAATAACTGTTCACTCTAGCAGGTTTAATACCCATTTTACATTTCGACAGTTGAGTCGCATCGGCGTTGCAGGTGTGAATTGGGTATAAAATAGCGGCCGAGGCAAAATTTCCGGCAATGTATCTGTTTGAAGCTGACACGACAAAGTCGCTGGCCAACGGTTGCGGCGCATGGTTAGTTACTGGGTATCTAAGTCAAAGGCGTTAATAATCCAAATTTATTTGAAGGAAAAGGGTAATTGAAGAGCAAAATTTTACTTCGAGGCAAATCGACATAAACTGACTCACATTTCGCCCGTGTATATTTATTGGGAGCGATCGACCCTCTGGTCACCGGGATCGAGGCCAATGACTGATCTATGTTCACATAACAACAATGTCAGTCATTCTTCTTCGACGCGTTGCTGGGTGTTGCACGTCCACAGCATTTATTCGCAATTAGCTTAAACAGTCTGTAAAGTAAGTAGGCGAGGATGTGGAGTATGACGAGCATGAAGGCAAGGATGTCCAGCATCAGGTAAGAGTACAAAGGTAAGTCGTTGCCTGCTGAACGTAGATGATCACCGCCGAATCGACAAACGTGCTCGATCCAGAACGTCGCCCTTTCCACTGGACTCTGAGGTTGACTCCGGAATATTTCAGACGCCTTCGCGACGCGTTCTTTGTACAATTTATCACCCAGTATCTTGTAAATATTGTCCAGCAGCTGATCAGCCGTGAAGTCATGCAAATCCATCGTCAGACCATAGCCTCTGTGATCAATACGTTTTGCGTTGTACATTTGGTCACCAAGAAAAGGAAATCCGATCATAGGAACTGCGTGGTACATAGCTTCGTACTGTCCACTATTTCCACAGTGTGTGATGAAGAGCTTAACAAACGGATGAGCGAGGATGTCGTTCTGTGGCAGCCACTGGGATATCATCACGTTGTCCGGAAGTTCTACGTCGTCTTTGTTGTTCAATCTCCAGATTACACGATATCCGTCCAGTCGACGAAATGCCGAGGAAAATTTTTCCACCATGCGCGCCGGAATGCTTGATGCCAATGATCCAAATGTCATAAGAATAATTCCTTTCTCGGCGCCGTCGATAAAGTTCTTGATGATGGGAGGAAGTTCTCCGCTGGAACGTTTAACAGTCAGTCCGGCTACATTGATCATGTTTGGCATCATCGGTCGCGGATAGTCAGTGACAGCATCCAGCGCCAATAACCACAAAGCCGACTTTGACATAAGTTCGTCAATTGAGCTAAAATAACCGTATCGGTAGAACTTCTCCATAACTTCCGGTTTGGGATCAGGGAACGTCATTGGCAGTGTGAAGGAACAGAAAATCGAAAACATCGTGTTTGTAAATCTCTCGGTGAAGCTCATCCGATCAGAGTACGAAAATATCTGAAAAGGAACAAATGACGGCAGCCAAGGAACTCTGATGAGAAGAGGATCAACCCCAACCGCGAACGTGACCCAGGGGATCTGCAGTCGATGTGGAACAAGATAGTAACATCGCGTGAAGAAATAGCCGTCAACAACCGCCATGTCTATTTGCTCTCTCTCCAGTTCCTGCATGACGTCATCGTTGTCAGTCGTCAGCTGCCGGCACCATTCTCGCGAGCTGTAACAAACCAGCGATTTACAATCTGTCAACAATTTCACTGAGCTACTTCATCTCAATAAACCATTTTGTGTCTATATCCGACATTTTTACATCTGAAGAGTCGACATAGCGTACCCTAAAAATTAGAAGCACACAGAATAATTTACACTCATAGTCAATTCCATCTGATTCTCGAAGAATCATTAACATCGTCTCAGTTCAGACGCTTAGTATACATAACGATCAACTCTTTCGCAAGGTGTAGGCTTAAAATAATTAATTAAAATAACTGTCAAGTAAAAAGGTCAAACATGTAACTTAAATAATCGTACAACAGAAAACGAAACTAAAAAAATGTTTTTTTACTTTATTTTTCGTCGTAATGACATGTTAACTCCTTAACATCTCTGGTTATTATATGGTTTGGTGAAAGGCATCTTAGTTGTTGGTTAAAACAGCAGTCATCGGACAAAAATACAAATTTGTTTCAAATTACTCTATTGCTGTATGTTAGAGGGTACTTGATTTGGAAACCGTTTTCATGTATGCATTAGCACGTAGGCCCTCACCCTATAAGTTAGATAAAATTTGATGCATTTAACTATTATTCAGTTACTTACTTACTTGCAACAAACATTATTGATTTTATCAGTCTGAGACAGATAGCAAGAAATAATAAATTTAGACGCACATTTTCCAGACGGTTGAAAGCATCTGATACACATCTTCGCTTGACTCGAGAGCCGATTTGGTGAAATTTTCTTCCATGGCGTCGTAGTTATAGCTCGCGTGTGCTCCGTTTGCCGTGTCTCGATACCTGACTACACGGAACTCCGAACGATTTCTCAACTCAGGAAGGTTCAGAGGGTTATTTTCTCCGACGAAGAAAATGACTTGATGACCTCTATCGACTAGACTTTCGGACACAGCAGCCAATTGAAAGATATGGCTCTTTCCGGGCAGCGGAATCACGAGGATTTTGTAGGCCCATGTCTGCATTGGAATGATCACGGCAGCTGAGAGGAGTTGAAAAACCACGGTCGACCACGAACATTCCACCGCTTTCATTTCTGTGATTCTAGACAAAACATTCACACCACTCTTTTTAATACAAGACAGCAAAGTCATATTACACGACACATGATGTTATCTATTTTTTTTGTCTCAGCAACTCTTCCAGCAGCGTGCCTACAGTATTCAAAAATATGCATTAGTGAACGACAATGATGTGCTGTTCTAATATCGATCACCGCAGCTTCCCACGTGTGTAGGCAGTGTAGCCTACGTAAGCCTAATGCGGGGGAAAGAGATAGCCTATGGGCCGATTTAAATCCAATTAGGGACCTAGGATTTGTTCGGTGAAATTAGGTTACTATTAATCACTAATAGGAAGTCGTACACTGGCTCTCGATTGGCGCCGAATTCAATGACTTTGAATGACCTTGAACGCCGAAATAGGGGGTTTTATGGATTTTTTGGCGATTTCGGGCTGCGACACAAGTCTATATCATTCACAAGGTGGCGCCATGCTACTATCGTTATGCGATCCAGATAGAGAATTTGGTATTTGTATATTAACTTAGCGTGAACACCCCAATTTTCAGCAAAACTACTGAACCGGATCTGCTACAGGCTTTCGCGTGTCTCGTGAGCATTAGCTGAAATTTCTTGTAATTTTTGCTTCTACAGTAGGCTAACTGTGCGTTTGCTAGTTAGTGGTTTGGTGTTAGTGCGTTCTGTACAGTAGGTTTGTGCTGCTTTATGCGAAATAAAGTAGGCCCTATATATCGACTGTAGACTAACTGTACGCCCTGGCCCTAGACTGCACAGAGCGCCCGAGACCAGAGAAGGTTGTGCTGCTGTGCCAAGAATGACTATAACGTAGCTCTACCCCGGTAGGCCTATCAAGCTAAGAACATTAGGCCTATCTATGATCATGCCGTGAAAATCAGAGATAGCTATAGTCTAAACGTAACACAGCGTTACTACGAGTAGGCCTACTTAATTCATGTTATTCACGTAAACTCAATTGCATCAGTGTTTTCGTGTAGCCTACAATCAACAGTAGCTGGCTTGGCTTACAGTAGCCAGTAGCTTCACTGACACTGCGCAGCCCTGCACGGGCTTTCCGTTGAGCTAGCCAGTCGATCGATCAGCAGCTGTTTAAAATATTCTTGGCCGCCCAGTAAAAGCGCTTATAGGCCTAATATCTGGACGCAGTCATGCACCGACTAGGTTATATATAGTTATGTTTTAAGTTAGATGCAACCCGCGGCATGGGGAATAATTGTGTGCGAGATAATAGCCTGGCTACACACTCTGTTCGAGCTGTAAGTTACGTAGCCTATAGATAGTAGGCCTAAGCTCTACAGTTTACCAGACCGCAGTGTAGTCTAAGCGTGACAAGACTCGTCAGTCGTCACACATGACATAACTACACAGAGCAGTCCCAGCTGAGCCAGCTCAGCTGCTGGCTTGCATTCTATTTTACGCGCGAGTGCTATCGCGTAGGTTCCTAGCTATCGTACGTAGTATTGTCCGTCACCCTGTTTGACTGTCACGTCATACGCCTACCGAAGTTAGGCTACCGAACTAAGCCCAGAAAAGACTCGGCGCGTTCACAGTATGATACAGTCTGTTTTTGTGACCAATGACCTAAATCGTGCAGCTGGGCGAGGAGATTTTCCTCGAACGAGAGCGTCAAAGAGATGTACCACTAAGAAATCGTTATTTTACCGTTATTAACTCGTCTATCGTAGGAACGTTTGCAGACAGACACAGACAAATCTGTTTAATTACTTCTATAACCAGCGTTGTTGAGTGCTGCATGACGAGCTTTACGGGGGTACCAATATGTATAACCTTGAGCTACCTTGAACTCTCAAAATAAAATTTTTTAGTAAATTGCGACTGCGACTCATACTTCAAGAGTGAATCGCCCTAAAATCAGTGGAGACAGACCGAGACAACCTGCATATGAAATTTTCAGCAATAATCGTAGATTTTTACTGACCCTCTATATTTAAGGCGTTCTCCGTACTGGGGCGTCAGATCTTGAAAGCATGCGATTTCTGCTGCTGGAGCGTGAAACGAATGCTGCTCGATATCACCATAACAATAACAAGCACTGCTGTCGAGCTTTCTGGGTTTACCAACACTGATGATCTTCCACGACATTAAAATTTTAAAATTGTGAGTTTTTACCGTTTTAGTAGGCTAGCCGTAGGCCTATTTTTTGCGATTTTAACGGACGCAACGCAACTGACGTCTGAGGAAATAACAGCACTTTTATCCTTGTTTTTTTGCCTTTGCTACTGCCATTTTAATCTGTACAAACATTTCGTTTGTACTGCGAATTATTCGAAAATGCGTATTGAGTAACTGTAGGCCCTGCAAATCTTCTGTACCGGACAAGTACCGGTAATAACGTTTGACCGTTGAAATCGTTTAAAGGATTTCTTATTTAATTTACTTACTTACCGCTACTTTTGGTATCACTTAATGCCATTATGCCAGAGTCTGTCGCTTTAGAAGACTTTCTGCTGCAGAAAAAAAATTAAGCGCAATGCATTTTATTATCAACTAAGTTCCCAAAAGCCAAAATGTGTTACTTGTATTGTAGGTAACAGGGAGGGAGCCAAGGGACCGTCGATCGGAATTTCGAAAACCGATTTTTGGTAAAAGCTCGTTTTGGGGCGCTGCTGGCACTTACACACTATCATAATAAATTAGATACGATCCGCAGCGCATGTAAACATAAACATAAACAAATAAAATAAACGTAAGTGATGTTCGTAGAATAGCTGGTATTTTCTTCTTGGCGCTCGCTAAAGTGTCAAAACATGTGGAAGAAAGCAAGAAAGCAGACAAGTGACATTGCTGTACGTTTGTCACTGTATGCAGTTTTGTTTTTTGTCCTTAAACTTAACTTTTACTTTTGTTTAGCTGGTGTTGTCTCTTGTGAGATATGTGGACTTCATGCGGACTTTATGCAACATGGACTACATGTGACCCAACGATTGCTATTTAACAAGATGTGTATATGATTGCGTATCTGTAGGTTAAAGGCACTAATGACAACAGTATTGGAAGCAAGTTTTCGATGTCTAATCTGGGATACTTTGCTGATAATTTTGTGAAGTATTTTGCTGGCAGATACTGCCGTCGTTCTCCAATTATTAACAGGTTTAGTATTACAGCTTGTTTGTTTTTATGGCATCGCATGATGTAATTGAGATATAATTTTATTGTAGTAATTGTGGTAAGTTCAAGAAAAGATGTTACTACACTGTACTTTTGTTAATAGTAGAGCAGTCAAATTAACACATCAACTTAATGTGTTAGCATGTTAATAAATTAATGCATGTTAAAAAAATCAATGCATGTTTTTGAAATTAACACCCATACTTAAATTTATTCAATTTTCTAAAATCAGTGAAGCAGAAGTTCCAATATTTTGTTTAACTGTGGTTATTTGATGATTGAATGAATTCAAGTAGTTACACTTTTGTTGCTGATCCATTACTACTGTAAGTAATAATAATAACATTCAGTGTGATTTGGTCCTTTATTTTCCAGGTATTGCAGTTTCCCGTCATTGTTTTTCGTGTTCACCATTTTCAATGTCCTGCAAATTTAGCACCCTTAGCAGTATTAATGATACAATATTAACATTAACATGTTAATGCATGCGTTAAAAAAATCAATGCTTTGACAGATCTAGTCATTTATTGTAAACATTAGAATAACCATGCTAACAGCTGCAAAGTGCCAATTTTTATTTAATGAATTGTGCTAAGCTAAGCTGTATATATACAAAATAGATGCTAATAAGTTTGTTTATGTATATTGACTGAACTTGATGTACTACAGAGGTTATTACATTCGAGCTGCAGCTGTCAATCATTGTCTTGTCACATTCTTGAGCACGTTGTCTGACTGCAGAACTCAGGTGAATCTTGCATCCTGTTTTATGATATGTTAATTAGCATTCATTTTGTCTCAATTCTCTATTCTGCAGCCGAAAATCACAAAATTTACTAAAAACACCCTATTTTGGGGTTGAAGGTCATTCAAGGCCACTGATGTTAATAGCACTAAAAAGCACATTACCAGTGCTTTTTATGATAAGTAGCACGTTTCTGCCCATCTGCAAGCATTTTCACGCTAGACAAGCGAATAGCGCCAAAAGCACCACTTTTTAAGGTGTTACCTGTCTTTGACACCGGCATGCACCGGCATCATTGAACGTAGGCGATTGCAACCTACACCACTAAAATCTACGTTCAATGCTGAAAATTTCATATGCAGGTTGTCTTGGTTTATCTTCCACCATTTCGGCACAATTCACTCTTGAAATATGCATTGCAGTTCGAAATCGCGAAAAATTCACTAAAACTTCATATTTTGGGTGTTCAGGGTTATTCAAGGTCATCAATGTTGACATTCCTAAGAAGCTTGTCGCCAGTGCTTGTTATGATAAGCAGCATATTTCTGCCTATCTGCAACCATTTTTGTGGCAGACGAGGCAATAGTAGTAAAATAATGTTTATTTAGGGTGGGTGCCCCTCTTTTTCCTTCTCGTTCGTGGGGACCCCCTAAACCCAGTGGTTTAAAATTGTGTGACAAAATACTTGAGACCCTAAGTTATCATACGGTGAAAACTTGAAGTCTCTATCTTACTTGGTACTGGGATGTGACAGACACCAAGACAGACAGAATTACCTTAGCTAATACTCGCTATGCTAGCTCTCATGTGTAAAAACAGAGCTTATTAGTTTAATGTTAATATTATTTTCATTTATTAGCTATTTGACCTAAAGAGTAAAACCTGTCTTTCATGCAATATGTTTTTAAACATTGCAGTTTTATGTCGTTGTTAATTTATTTGGTTAAAACTTGTTGATTGTTGCTGCAGATTGTTAATCTTGGTGCTGGATCAGATTCGACTTATTTCCGGTTACAGTCAGAAAACTATCTGATTAACTGCACCTATGTTGAGGTAGAAATAATCACATCAGTGCACGAAGGAAACAGCACAATCGAACACATTGCTAAGTAGTCTATACGGCTCAGTTTCTGGTGTTTGTATGCGTATTTGCTATCAGTGATTTGATGCATTTGAGTGGCTAATGTGAAAAGATATGAAATATATTGAATCCCTTTCTAATCACATGAATACATTTTGGGTGGCAGGTTTTTTTTTATTTTGTGTTGACTGACCACAGAAATAGGGTGGTTTTTTTAAAATAGGTCAACAGTATTCCATTTTCACATAGCATTAATGGTTGCTAATAGTCTCATTTGCTACACAAATGCTCTGGAGATGTGTTAAGTTAATTTTGTTGATTTACCAGTATTTTATTCATCTGTGGACTGTGTGTAATGTGAACCTGGAATTAGTTTCTTGTTTCGTCTTGTGGAAGGAAAATTGTAGAGTTGAATACAGATGCTGCACTTTGTGGTTTGGTATTAATGGTAGTGTTTTTTTTATTTTGAGGATAAATCTAAGTAACATGTCATTATTTACACTGTGTCTCGAAAAAGCATCCTTGATATTTTTGACTGTAACTTGAAAACCAATTATCAGATTCTGATAATTTTTGGTACAAATATTCCAGACACAACTTGCCATCAAATGACCATTCAGTTTCCAACCTTACATAACGTTTGTTTTTGCACTACCTGGGGAAAACACAACCAGCGAAATATCACTTTTTTATCCAATGCGATATGATTGCTTAATTAACATAACATTTAGAAACACATTTTGTTCACATATATGACACTGACCTTGACATTTCATTCAGTTGTCCATTTTTTAACTGCCTGTAATAAAATTGCTTGAAGTGTTGGCCCACTATGCAAACACAGGCAAGGAGATGCTTTCTCTATTCATTGATAGCAGTATCGATAATGTTCTGCTCCAGACCAATCTAGGCTGTACCTATCGCTTCTTGACTTCACAAACATTCCTAAACTTCATCTGGTAGACACACTGCTGCAAGACAGTCAGACCTTGTAATAGACCTGGCTTTGTATTACGGTAATAGAATTATATTTTCACCAAAATCTCATGGTACTAGCTCTTTTTTACTTAGAGTAGTTAAATGTTTTAACTTTATTGGGTTTTAGAAGAAGTTGTAATACAATGTATATTTTTGCCAAAATATCGCGGAAATAGCGTGGTATTAGCATTTTTTAAAGTTCCGGTAGTTAAAGGGTTAATATTTATATTTCTGCTGTTGTTAGGTTGATTTCCATGAACTGATGGTGAAGAAACGTCGTGTTATTGAGTCAGAATCGCAGCTGTTGGAAGCCGTTGGCAGATCACTTGATACTGTCCAATGTTCAGATCAAGTCCATAGTTGTATTGGTATGTCACGTCAGCTTGTGCCAATGAATGTCTGCTTTGTTATTATCTCCAATTAATAAAAATAATTTTTACTTTTTGTTTAGTGCCTTGAGTTTTATTCAGTGCTTGCCTACTAGAAGAACAAACAGAAATTTGTTATTTATTAGTGTTATGACTTAAATTAATTAATTTTAGAAAAGTAGTCTAGTGAAACAAAAAAACAAAAGGGATGATGGTGGTAGTCTTAATAGAAGTAGTAATAGCAATTGTAGCACCAGCATATTTGTTATAATCATAGTTGATGATGATGGTGATGATGATAATGATGATGATGAAGGACGAATTAACTTTAGCATGGCGTTAAGTCCTAAGACTACAAGGACACATAACAATAAGCTTAAACAGTGAAGTCACGTAATAGGAGTCAGTGCAATGAGACTTTCTTAGACATAGCTGTAAGACCAGGCAAAAAGTTTGGTTTTCAGTCTGCTGCGGAAAACTTGCAGCAATGGTGATGACCGGACTGACTCCAGCGAACTGTTCCAGACAGCAGTCACTGGTAAGGTGCGGTCACCAGTGGTAAAATGCACAGTGTGTGGAGCGACCAGCGCTGATGTAGTTGGAAGAGCCTGTGAAAAAAATTATTTTTAAGCTATCTCAGTTTACTTTCTCTCGAAAGATCTTTCTAAAGCATGATGTTGTTTTGCCTGCTTTGTTTTACTAAAGTAAAATAGTAGAGCATAGCATTGGTTGTGTTTAGTTGAGATCGAGTGCAAATAACATTTGTTGAGTAATTGATTATTTCTTGGTAATCAATTGTTCAATTTTTATTTCGATTAATAGGTGTGACTACATTTGCTGATGTTTTCTGAGTGAAAGCTGTGTGTTGTGTTGCTGACAGTATTAAATTCAGAGAATCTGAAGCTGGTGGGTGTTGATCTTTGTCAACCCGACCTACTAACAAGTGTACTTGAAGCAGTTGGCGTAGACTTCACCCAGCCTACTTTGATACTGTCTGAAGTTGTCCTGACTTACTTATCACCTGCTCAGTATGACAGATTTGTTGACTGTATTGCAGATGTTGTTAAACATTGCCTTATTCTCAGTATTTAGGCACAGCAGCATGCATAGGCCTATGTGTGTTTGTGGCCATTTTGCTGCTGCTGCTGCTGCAGGCTAACGCCCCTCTTTTATTGAGATGAGACAGCCGCACTCCGCATCCTATCACCCTGTTTGCCATGCTGGCAGCTGTAACTGTTTTGCGGCATTGTGCCAGCGCCACCGAGCCTCACTGATGTGACTCCACTATTATTACCAGCAGACAAGGACAGTTCATTGCCACAGGATCTCAGGGGTCTCTCAGCCGATCGCTGTGAAATTTTGCATCATGATGGGAAATATGCTAAATTTTGGAGATTAGATCCAAAATTAGGATCCTCATCCCCATAGGGTTTTTTCAAATGTTGCCTGTCTCTCCGTCAGTCTGCATGATTGTGTGACGTTTTAGACCCATCATTACGCGGTTTTTAATGTCCTGGTTCAACCGCTTCTGTCTAATCTTTGTTAGGCAGTGTGTCTGTCTGTCCGCGTCACAGAATTAACAACAAGTAATTTTTGCAAAGCTTATGAGACGTGCGACAGCCTCAGCAGTTCCTGTTTACAAAATGTCTTGGTCTGTTTCGTCGCAATTCACTTTTAAAGTGTGCGTTGCAGCCGAAAATCACAAAAAAACTTAAAACCTTCTGTTGGGGGAAGGCATTCAAGGTCATTCAAGGTCATGGATGTTAATACCACTAAAAAGCTTGCCACCAGTGCTTGCCTGTGCCTATCTGCAACTGCATGCTTTCATGCTAGACGAGCCACTATTGGTAAAATATCCAATTTTTAGAGAGGTACTTCTATTTGATGTTCGCATGTGCAGGCCCCCTTGAACTTAGGAGGTCGGGACTTGGACTGCAAAAATCCACGTTCATTGCTGAAAATTACATATGATGCCTAAAATTTCGAAAAATTTACTGAAACACTTAATTTTTTAGGGGGGTTTAAGGTCGTTCAAGGTCATCGGTGTTAATACCCCAGAGATACCTGTCACCAGTGCTTGCTATGATGAGCAGCAAGTCTGTGCCTATCTGCAACCGTTTTCACGCTAGACGACTCGATAGCAGTAAAATAACCACTTTTGCAGGGAGTACCTTTATTTGACACTCTAGTTCGATGAGAAGCCTCTCACATTGGACAATAATTTATGAACTTTGGAGAGACAGTTTTCAGTAACAACTTCTACGCCAGTCACTATTAGTATAACATTAAACGGGTCTCAGTTAGATGCCGAGTCTTTAATGCAAGGCGAAAGGAATGAAAAAGCTTCTAAAAGAATACAAAAGAAAATGATGCACGTGAGGAGTACATTAGATTGGTCACAATCTAATAATATTTATTGTTTATTGTTTATTGTTTATTTATTGTTTATTTATTTATTTCTTTGTTCGTGAACAACATGTGCTTTAAGCTATTAGCTTGTTTTTGTTATTTTTTGGTAGAATGATTACTTTTTATTCCTAAATGTCGACACATGGGTCGCTTCACGTTTGCCACAAATTTCTAGTTAATAATTTTGTTGCTGAGCTCTTTTAACATTGATTTCTAGCAATTAGTTTGTTGGTATTTGCTGTCTGATTAATGCATATTTTATACTGACTCGTAGTTTTTTTATGTATTTGTTACCAAAAGTCTTCATCTGTGTGTGTTTTTAAAAGCTCATTTGAAGTCATTTCCTGTGCATCTCAGAAGTTCGTCAACTCTGTGTTTGTCTGTTACGAACAGGTTTTGTTATTTTTTTGCATGTATATTTATTTTAGTTATATTTTAGTGAATTGTTGTTATCATTTTTAGTTAGTTAATATAATTTTGTTCCCTAGGTGGCAGAAGAAATTGTCAGACGATGGCATGATGTAAACATTGGAGTAGCAAGGTGCTATGGGGACAATAGTGCAAGATAAATTGTCTGTAGTCGTGAGGCAATACACATGCGGATGTAACTGGCAATGATTTTGTCACAATTCACAGTAACATCAACGTTGTCATTGTATAAAGTGTAGGTTTATGCAGTATCTCATTTGTGAAATTATAAAAACAAGAAATTTGAGCAAAGCTCACGAAACGCGTGAAAGCCTATAGCAGTTCCTGTTCGCAGGTAATCTTAGTCTATCTCCATCCATTTCGTCGTAATTCACTCTTTTGCAGCCAAAAATCGCCCAAAAATCACGTTAAATCAATATTTTTAGGGTTCAA
>Ga0209367_1003759_pt1 | contig 20756 bp, 4 predicted proteins | sample WorMetLIZISLAND2_FD_187412 | JGI IMG/M metagenome (GOLD analysis project Ga0209367, IMG submission 187412) | Marine gutless worms symbiont microbial communities from Max Planck institute for Marine Microbiology, Germany - Olavius geniculatus... ...
CCCTGACCCAGTCGGAGAACCAAGGATCCAGTTTCCTAAACTAGAATGTGGCAATAAAACGATCAGGAGCGTAGGTCCTAATCACTACGCCAGCGAGCCGCTCACATTAATCAGTAGGCCTACTCTTAAAGCTTCTTTAACGCGGCACTGTTGCGCTGTTTCGATAATCTCGGTCCCATTGCACTGCATACTATACTGAATGTTCACGCAACAAACAGCGGCACATTATTACAGCAAAAAGCGCAAATATTAATCACAAAGGTACAACGCGATGAATAATTATGTTTGCTTGTGCGGATGCGCGTCTAGCTGACGTTATTTTGAGCACAACAAGACGATGATGTCACGGACTGTCAGTGTCGTCATCGGCATCTTATTGATTGTGTCTGTGCTCCAGGTAAGTCTCAGGTAAACTAGTTGCACTTTAGATCAAAAACAGACAGACTTGTGTCCTTATCTTTGCCAGATGCTGACCGATTTTTAGCCGACCGTACTTACGGTCGAGCTTATGGTACCATTGTCGTCTCTTTGTCGTCCGTCCGTCTGTTCGTATGTTACGGATGTATTGTGGTTAAGCGTTGGGTCATAGGGAGAACTTCAACGGAAAACCGGCCATATCTCGGAAACAATGAGAGAGGGTCAAGGTTACTATTAAACACTAATAGGAATTGGCAGCGCAACCCGTGGGCAGCCAACAAATCAAACGACAATGTGCTACAAGAAATTGGAACCGACCGTCAACTGCTCAAGTCTGTCATGAAGTGAAAACAGTAATTCAGGAATGTATCGAAGGAAGCAGGCCAAAAGGGAGACGGGCGAGGATTTGGATTAATGATATGCAACGAACTGTACACTGGAGAAGTTTCTGCGTCACAAAGAAAACCGCCAATCGTGGAGAGAGATGATCCATTCAGCGTCCAACCATCAGTACTGATAAAAAACCAAAAAGAAAAAAATAAACTGGCATACACCTTTTTAGATAAGATAAAAATCATCGACCTTAAATGACCTTGAAGGTCGCTGACAACCAGTACTGTTGGCAATCTTAGCGACAGCTGGGCTTTTTGTTTCGAAATGTTTTTACTGACTAAATCAGTACAAAATTTGCGATAAAAATTTATGGTATTACAAAGTCACCTTTAAAAGGAGTATATTACGAAATAGTTTTTTTTCAAAAATCGCAGGAAGTAGAAACCAATCTACATAGCGCTCTTATGCTGTCTGTCGCAAGTTTTTTGTTCGTCCATTCGTCTAGCTGTCTGTGAAAGCTGAACATATTGACCGACACAGTTGGGCATTTAGTAAGAACCGGTTTTGTAAAGAATAATTATGTTAACGATGCCTTTGGTTTGCCAACACACCTGTCCGTAATTTGTTCGCTGCAGTATTTGAGAGCTTAAACAACTTTAAGTTAGCCCTAATTTAAGTTACATATTTTCAACACATCGGCCAGAGAAAACAACCAAAATGACCGAAATTAACCTAATATTTATTATATCGTTTTCTAGAATAAACGTGACGCTTTTGCTATCAGTAAGAAATATTAGGGTTAATGTTCACACTATTGTTTAGTTTATGTATACTGTGATCAACGTCTTAGCCGTTACGTCACCATGCCACCGCAAATGACAAGTAGTTTGTGTCGCGTGTGTCGTGTACGGGTGTACGAAAGTGGAAACCGGCAGAGGGCAGTGATGATGTCGTCGACAACTCGGGTCCTCTGAAGTCGGTTGAACGCGTCGTGTTGGCTGGCGGCAGGCGACCGGAGGCCGTCAGGTCTGCATCTCGCTCGCGGCGTCGAGCGTTGTCCGTGACGCAGGACTTGACGGCGCTGGCGGGACTAGTCAACGATGCCGCGTACCGACGCCGCTACAATCAGGCGATGTCAACACTCGACCAGCTCGGCAAGCGGGCACCTGCTACACGCGACGACCTCGACGATCTGTGGATGATGCAACTCAGACGCCGCCGCTGACGACAATTTACGCCCCGTGCATTCACACTACGCACCTACTATACGCTTATACGTGCGTAGTATACGCACGTATTCGCTGTAATCAAACACTTACGGGCCTCTTCACACACACACACTGCATATTATGAGTTAATACGCAGTTGTCCACATATCCGCATTGGAAACAACAAATGCGATCAAGTGACTAGTGTATTCCGTATACTTTATCCCTTTTTACGCTGTTTACACAAAGAAGCACACATGAAGGACACTTTGAGCTGGCTTGATAACGGTTTATATTGCAAACATTTACGAAGTTAGCTGTACGTTTGCTTCATGTTTGCTTTATGTATACTTTCTCCTGTAAACGGAATATTACGTAGATTCGTGTAGTGGTCCGCGCGTAGTATTCGCGCGTAGTACATGCGTAGTGTGAACTCTACTTTACGCGCACTCAGTCCGGACGTGCGTGCTATCTCGTATACAGCAACGGAAGCTATCTAGCAGCGATAGACCGGCAAAACAACCCACCATGCCATCCATTTCCAGTAATTACGCCACCATCTGTTGTGATCGTATGTGCGTGAATTTAATTAGTGTTGTTCTGCTCCTGACTCGCTGAAACAATGGATGCGCACTAAACGCAGGCTTACCTGAAACGGTAACGAGGATGATAACGTTTTGTTACAGACAATGCACTTGCAATATGTGCATTAAAAGGTTTATTGTTGTAAATGTATATAGGTTAATTCAAAATCTGCGAAACAAAGTCAGCTAGCCTAACTTTTATATTGATAATGAACGTCTGGTCTGCTGTTGTGATTCAAATCGCGCAATGCAGATATGTCAGTTCTTTAGTTGCGTATTATATTGTAGAATTGCTATTACCGATGCCCGTGTAGCGAATATGCATGTTCTATTGTTGCGCATAAACCGTTTACAGTAACTGATGGACCCGCTTATACAAAGGATTTATTGTAGTCAATGCAGTGTCATTTATTATAATTAATAGCTACTGTGTCCACTTATGCGCTATAAGTCACTTGGAAAGGCAGGTTTGTCGGCCTTTCCCTAGTTAGAGTGCATCAAAGTAAGTGCAAATGTAGACCGAAACGACTGTTGCAGCCGCCTATTAAAACAAACGTTTCTCATATTGAGTCTATCCTTAGACAAAAATATGTTCTTCACAAAAGCTCTTTACCAATTTACGCAATTAGCGCGTGGATAGGCGTACAACTTCAAAAGTTAGGTCCGACAATTTGAGTAAACTAGGCGGACATTCTGCCTAAGTCGTATATGCATGAAAACTAACACAATGGTTTGCCAATCCTAATTATTTTCTTATGATTTTAATTTTGCTACATAGTATATAATACACATTAATATTAAATGACTCAGCCACACAGTATTATAGAAACTCGAAGTTAAGCACCGCTGATTTTCTAAAGTAATTAAGTAATTAAATAGGTTTTAAGTTGCTTTCAACTGACAAACGATAATCGCCTAAGTATTACATAAAAATATAAAAACAACTGATATTTAATACACGCATAAAGGCACAGCAATGTTTACAACAATAACAAAAAGCTAAAACTTCGGGGGTATTTGTGCGATATCTAGATGTTCTATAAGACACGGGCCGAAAGGATATCAACGTATCAGACAAAGTAGGCTAACTACTAACTTTCATGTTTTCGCCAAATTAAAAAAAAACGACCAGCCAGTGTTTTTCTAGCGTATTTTGTACGCTTTAACAGGTATACTTTATGTTGTAGCAAACGAGATTTTTGCACGGCGTGCGTTTTTTCTGACGTACCAGCAAAATGTGAACTCTACTTGTGATCCATACGGTTTTTTAATTTTTTATAATTATCCTTACTTAAGGATGCTATTACGACGGACTAGTATTGCCATATACATAGGTAGGAGTGTCAATCACGATGATTCTTCGCACTGAGATGACCAGGTAATTGCGAAAATGCTTTTAAGTCGTTAGGGCGACTGAAAACGATCTGACGTCGTCGGCGCAGATCAGTTAATTAATCCAGTATGTCTGCTTTACATTAAGCAAATGGCCGCCGCGTATAAAATGCAATTATCTGTTAGATCTCTGTCCAAACCTACGTACGAACGAATCTGAGACATGGTGCTGGTGCTGGCACATTTCTATGCTGTTATTTTTTATTTTTGCTAGACTGCGCAGCAGTGACGTAAACAAGAATTTTTGTCAAAATCAACACCAAGACTTTTCAAAGGCCAAAATCAAAGACCGAGACTTTTCTGCAGCGTCATTGCGTCAAGTGTTTCAACTCCAACACAAGACGGCAAAATATAATCCGTAGCCTATATTATCAGCCGCCATAGAATAAGAAAAAAGCAAACATATAGGCCCGAAAGTGTGTGATAATAATTTTTATTCGCACAAAACAATGTCTAGAAAAAAACAGACTAACAGAACAATACATAAATGATCATATTGTGGTTTGAAATGGGCTCGTCAGGCTAAGTGCATTTTGTTCTTGACTTGATGCAGCAAATGACAACAGCTACTCACAGAAACAGTTCGATTAGGCTACTATGAACCTTTTCTTTATAATGCAGCCGGTTCAAGCCAATATCATTAACGTTCATGTGAGGCGCGGTTTGCGAGAATTATACGCTCGTGTGGCATAGCAGTGTATCTAAATTCTGAAATCGTTGCCTTATACATAGTCTGATAAAAAAGTTTAATAAACTTGGCTCCTTTGACTAAAATTTAGAACTCTGAGTTGGCTTTGAAGTAGAAAGAAATTAGCAGCTCTTGCTACTCAGTACATAAAATAGGCCCTACTAACTAAATGAAAGGAGGTGGGCAAAATTTGCGATTTTGGGCCAATAAGTCGCTGTATCTCAGTAACGGTGCGAGATAGGGCATACACTGTGGATTACTATTAATCACTAATAGGAAGTCGTACACTGGCTCTCGATTGGCGCCAAATTCAATGACCTTGAATAACCTTGAACGCCAAAATAGAAAATTTTATGAATTTTTTGGCTATTTCGGGCTGCGACACAAGTCTATATCATTCACAAGGGAGCCGGACATTTCCCCACTGGACATGTTCCCTCCCGGACGTTTCCCCCTTGCTTTTGAAGTGCCTAGGACGTTTTCCCCCTCTAGGCCAGTAACAACATATTATCAGTGTCAGCGCCAAGCTTGAGCAGAATTTTCTTGCAACACCAAAAGCAACTCCGCATTTGTAGTCTCGTCACCGTTGGGTATTTTTCAAACACAATGAGTCTTAGTAGGCGAGAGTGCGTGACAATTAACAGCAATTAGGGATGTAAGCCTCCTATATATATACGCGCCAATGAGACGATTGATACAGACTGAACCAGGACAGTAGTAGTTAGCGCACATATTTTTACGCAGGCTACAAAAAAGCAAAATTCGATAGATTACAGACACTCCCCTTGCTGTGGCAAACACTGCGCTTTGAGTGGCACTTTGACGTCGCCGTTCGCAGCTGTTTCTTGAGAAGTTGAGAATTGAGACTTCTTAGAACTTGCCCTTTGTTCGACGTATTATTTAGGCCTATTAATGATAACACAAGAGTATTTGATGTTTGATGTATTATTTCACCATGCTGACACTGAAAATTATGCCACTATCTAGCGCTCGATCGATTCTCATGTAACAGTATAGGGAGGGGGAAACGTCCGGGTATTGCAAAAACCGGGAGGGAAAAACGTCTGAGGAAAACATGTCCAGGAGGGAAATGTCCTACACCCATTCACAAGGTGGCGCCACGAAACTATCGTTATGCGATCCAGATAGAGAATTTGGTATTTGTGTATTAACTTAGCGTGAACACCCCAATTTTTAGCTAAACTACTGAACCGTAACTACTATATGTTTTCGCGCGTCTCGTGAGCATTTGCTCAAATTTTTTGTATGTATCCGTTTTATGTAGAGTTTATCCATACGTCATGCTGTAGTGTAGTGTAGTTTCTTTTCGGCGTGTCCGTCAAAAATATTTCTTAGTGTTCGCCAGGGCGGCAGCACTCAATGGCAAGTCAGAGAGTTCTGTGCTTTCATACAAAATTGAAAACATTCCGTGAGTGAGATATTATAGATGTACAATCAATCAATCAATCTATCTATCATCTGTTATAAAAACTAAACTATAATATTGTAAATAAATTCCAAACAAATTACAACGAAGTGAAACAATGAACATATTTTGGCCCACATCTGGTTTAAATTTAGTTTTTACAGGGCGTGAGCATAGTTTTTTTGAGTTATGCAGATAGGCTATGGCTTGTCTTAGCTAAACTAAGTTATGACAGAAGTGTCTGTCTGTCTGTCTGTCTGTCTGTCCGTCCGTCCCTCTGCCACACTCTAGGATTCTATGAAAACAATGCAAACTATGATCACGAACTCTTTACCGTGAGAGTCTACTTCGGCACTTCCAGAATCCGTGAAGCATTTCCAGAAACTCACCCTGAACGAGAGTGGGTCAAGAAAATTGGCGATCTTCTGTTCATCGTCGTATCTCAGAAACGGTGAGATAGAGCATCATACTTATATTACTGATCACTAATAAAAAGTCTTACAAGTGCTGTCGATTGAAGAAGAAGAAGAAGATTCCGCATAGACAGCTAGCTCCATTGCGAGGGAGCTCATCCCCTTGACGGCACTTTGAGCCGGCAAGGGCGAAGCCCAATTAAGCTAGCATACAGCCCAAGTCGACCGGGTTAACCGACTGGATCGGTAGGCCTATACTTGCAGTCCTAGCGACAGGGCCTACTGTTGCGCAGAACTCGCCGTTTCTTCCCTAGCGATGGCCTTGACCACCGCCAGTACTCATTTTACCATCCTACGGAGGGTAGAAGGCTGAGTCGACCTAGTTGGCTGGCTCCGTACTGTAGACAGTCACCCATCTAAGTACTAACCGGGCACGGCGTAGAGTAACTTCGTCTCATCCGAGACGCGTTACCAACTACGCCATGTCACCAGCTGTCGATTGCCACCAACATAAACAACTTCGGACGATAACGATCTTACCGCACCCCACTGCACTACGCGTGTTTTTCGGAGCACACCATGGAAAATTCAAAGAAGATAAATCCATAGTATAGGCATATAGTCTAAAGAAGGACTTTACTTTTCGGCTGTATAAAACACATGACGGATATTCGTGGGAGTTCCGCAGTGACTAATAGGCTAAAGGGGCATCAAAATGACAGAATCGGCGATTTTTGGTAGCAATATCTTCGGGATCATTATATTAGAGTTGAAGCCTATTGTTATGCGGCCCCAGAGTACAGGGTGCGGCAGAAAAAAGTAGCCCCTTAACGTTTTTTGCTGTTTTCTCAGCAACCGTTCGCCATTTTAATCTGAAAATTTACAGATTTATTTACTAAATTGTTCTACGGCTAAATGCCAAATAAACTTTGATTCCATTGAAAAATGACGAAGTTATAGATTTTTTTAACATGACCGCTTACCGATTTTTCAGCGTAAAAAATGTTCAAGCTACAACACCAGTTCAATAACATTGTTGAAACAAGTCAAACAACACAGTTAACTAATGATTAAATGCCAAAATTCCATTGTCACTGTGAACGCTCGAAGTGTCCACCGACAGCTCCAAGCTCCAACACAAGCCTTCAGTGGCTTAATTTGAGAAGTCTTTCACAGTCTTGTCGATCGGTCCTTGTGGTAGGTTGATCCAGATAACATGAAGCGATTCCTTGAGTTCCGCGATTGTTTTTGGCTTTGTTTTAAGCTTGCGGTAAGCTCCAACATTGCACAGCACACGTGATAGTCCACCGAGTTTGCATTCAGTGAATTTAGAGGCCATTGGTCTTTTCTGATGAAATCTGGACAGTTGGCCTGCAGTCAGTTTCCTGCGCTGCGCGCTGTGTGTGCTGGTGCGCTGTCCTGCTAGAAGATGAAGCCGGTGGGCAGCCGGCGATTGCTTGAAAAGAACGACAATTTAGTGACAATTTATAAACAAAATAAATTACTGTTTGTCAAAGCGTCACTGTGACGTCATCGGCAGTAACGTGGTAACCGGTTTTTGAAAATTAAATAGCATTTCTAGCTTAAACATTTTTTAATGCTGAAAATCGGTAGGCAGTCATGTTCAGAAGTCTATAATTTCGTCGTTTTTCAACAGAATCATATTTCACTCAGCAGTTAGATGTAGAACGCTTCTGTAAATAAACCTGTAAAATTCGATGTTAAAATTCCAAGCGGTTGCTGAGAAAACAGCAAAAAACTTTAGGGGGGCTACTTTTTTTTGCCGCACCCTGTACACTAATCACTACTTACGTAACAACATCAATACGAAATCTTGACAGCAATATTATTTTTTAAAAATACACAAATAGATCTCAGCTCTAATCTAGGGATTTTTTTGTCTATTTCGTCTTTATCCCAATAAATCACTAACAAGATTCACTATAAAATGGTAGCATTTGCCGAAAGTGGAGCCTGAAAATTGGACGACAAAGGCAAAAATCTTTTACCTGCCAAGTATTTTTTAGAACAAATTAACCAATGTGACGTTTATCATTTTTTTCTAACAGGCATAGGCCTAAAAAATTCTTGTGCTTCCAGGTGCAACTTGGTGAACAAGTCATGAACAGATCATGAAAGAAAAGAATTTTTTTTATTTCATGAGATTCCGAGTAATAGTACACAACAGCTCATAAAAACAAAAGTGGCCCACTGAATGGTGCCCATAAAAACCAAGGTCAAAAGCCTGCAGCATAAGAGACCAGATGCAAACAGTTTTGTTTCAGTAAAAACAATGAAAGCAAACAAAAAACTACATTTTTAAGAATCAAATATAAATTTTAATGATGGAGGTTTTTAAAGACAGATGGCAACAGAAAGCTAAAAAATTCTTATGCCCCATCTACATCCCCAGACACCCTTCAGTGCTTTGATGCTAATGGTTCTAAAGGTGACATCCAGTCTCAAAAAGTTCTGCCACAAAAACTCCTACTAATGTTTTTACCTTTGGGGATCAGCCAAATCCGGAGTAACTGGAGTAAATTCTGGCAACGTTGGGCCTGTCAAACAAAATAAAATGACTGCTTGTTCATAACAGAAAAAATGTAAGTTGATATAGTGGGCAAATATATTACAAACAAATCATATCAAAAAATAAACATTAGTGCTGTCCAATAATTACCGTCTTTATTGTACAAATAATTACGTCATCACAGGTTAATCATAGTTTTAAGACATACATATGATCCGGTTTGTGTTACAAGTAGGCATCATCAAACGACAGAAGGTAGTCTTGTTGCTAGATAGCAACTTGTGCTGCCAGTCACTGAATAAATTGCTAAACAGTGAAACATGCAGTCGTTGTGCCATTTTTGATATTTTTTGTCAATGATCTTAACCATGAAAAAAAGAAAAAGCAAAGTGTATAGTACCGGTCATTTTTGTCGCAGCATTAAAATGTTCAGCAATTGAATAAAATTTTCTCATTAAAAATAATTGCACGTGTGCATTAATGCATTACAGTAATTGGACAGCTGTAAAAAAATTATATGGGGTGGTCATTCCGTAAAAAGTAAGCCTTCAACATTTACACTCTTACATCTGCATCAAATATTAATCATAAATTCTTTCACTAGCCACATCAGTGGAAAATTTCACTAACCATCACATCCTGAATGATTAGCAAATTATAGTCAACTTATGAATATATTGAAAGTGACTTTTTGCTGTAGAGCATATTGATGAAAATGTTTTGCAACAGTCAATATTTGGTGCACTTGAGACAAAACATATGGATACATACTATTTATAGAAAGGACCACTCAGTACATTCATAAACAACTAAACAGTCTTATGTCATATAGCATATTTAACGTTTCTCTAGCACAGTGCATTAATACTCGTAACTCAACAAAAGATAAGTGTACAGTTTAAGGCAGCTCGTGTGTAGTAGATTGTCGACAGTTGTTAAAACCTGACTGTACAACGAGTAAGTGAGCTGCATACATGTTTCACTTAGCACACTTCAGATCAGGAACAAACATCTGTCGTTAAATGTCACTGACGCTTGATCCACTGTCATCATAGTTGAAGTCAATGTCATTGTCATCAGTAACAGTATGATGCAAAAGCCCATCATGAATGAGTGACTGATAAACGAGTGGAGTGTTGACACCTGACAGTTTCCACTGCAGCTGATCAAACAAGTCAACGGTGATCTCCCCATCATAGTATGACACTTTCTTGACAATGGCCAGCAGAGGTTTGCCAGCAAGCACCTTCCACATTGCCTGTACAATATCAGCCTGACTGAGACCGGCTTGAGTGGCAGCAGTGATGCCTGCCAACTGACTGCGCATGGACTGACTAGGTAGTGACAGATCACCAGCTGGTATTGCACGTAGTCTGTCATAAGGAACATACTCAAATGAACCATAGTCAACGAATCTCACACCGGCTCTGGTATCTCCTACATCGCCGTCACTGTCCAGACAGACTATCTCTGCACGATAGTAGCGGCCATCTACACTGTACTGTGCCACACACGCCGAACCTGGACGAATATCTTCATCCGGCATTAGTCTAAATCTCTCCGCTGTCTCAGCATATCTGTTGCTGATAGCCAATAATGTATCAAGTTCAGCTGCGATTCTGTTCTGATTTGCATCATCCTCAATGTCTGGCTGTGCCGTGTGCTGCAAATACACGATGGATGGAGAGTCGATCTGAGTGACTGTCACAAACAGATAGTCCTCACTTCCTGGCAGCCGACGTGCAGCATACTCTGAACCAACATGTTGCGCCTTTGGCAGTTCAATGCATGAAGGCAAATAGTATGCTGGCTGCTGCTCATCATCTGAAGACCCTCTGGAGTGTCCATCTGGTGTCCTGCTACTACTGCCCTGAAGTGGTAGTTCCATCTGGGATGTCCTAATGGCTAGGCCATCAGCACAAAGGACGTCAGCAAGACTCTGATTCTGTGACAAGAAAACTTCAACCACCAACACATCTCCTTCAGTATCTTTGATCATCAGTGTACAGTTCTTGCCAATAAGTAGGTTAGTAACAACTTCAACAGCTTCTCTGCTCCAACGATTTCCATTTATCGGACTGAGGTCATGGAGGATACAGCAGTAGCAGTGCACAGGATCAGACAAAAACTCGGCATCCAACATTCTAAGATCTGACTTTGACACAACCTCCTGATTGCCAAAGTCCACATACACAACTTTGATGCCGTCATCATCAAAGTCAACAATCTTAGCCCTGTAGTACATATCATCAGCAGCGTAGTATGCAGCAACTGCCGAACCAAGTAACCATGTTACATCAGGGTCCACAGACGAATCATAATAGCGATCATGTAGTTGTTTGTCCAGCGAGGCTAGCTGACTTAGAACAGAGTGCAGTTCATGCACGTAGATGTGACACTGTTCATCAACATGTGTAGCTACAGCTGTGATGTTAGCCGACCTTGGACGCTCAGGTGGCTTGAAATTGGCTTGCAATGGCACAATGGTCGGCATACTCACACCAAGGCTACTAGTTAGCTGACATGCAGCTGACATGCCACCACGATGGCTTGAAGATGACAAGGTTTGCAGGCTGCTATTGGCCGACGTGATAAAAGATCGATCCCTGGCTGACGCATACGCTAGCCGGCCAGTAGCTGACAAATCCTCAGACTGGCTCTGGGCTAGCACCATGTCTGGGTTAGCATAACTGGAGGTTGAAATTGACAAATTAGCAGCCATTCCAGCACTGGGCTGGCTGTAAGTCACCTTGCTAGCAGCTGATGACTGTTGGACTGATGGTGGTCCTTGTTGTTGAACTGGTGTTCTCAGTGGTGAAGTGCGAGGTGGTGAACAATTTGAAGCTGATGATGATGACGGGGCACGATGGACTGCCACATCCAGTGGCATGAATGTCTTGGCTTGAGCTAGCTGTTTCTGTACCAGAATCTCTGATACACTGTGGTACAGAGTCTGGTCAGGAGCTAGGGCTGTGCCACGCACTGTATTTTTTATCCAGACATCTACTGGCAATGACGGTTCCACACGATCACTGTTTACTTTATTCTCAATGAAGCAATTCTTTCCACTGACAAGCGCAAAAAGCATCTCACAAGTCTTCTGTGGCCAACTGTCATCCTCCATCAGCGAACAAATGTCGACCAGGTAACATTTCTGAGCCGACCACGGGATCTTGAGAAGCTCCTTTCTGATTGGTTGAAGACAAGCCCCACCCAGCCACTCCTTGTAGCCATAGTCACCCAAATGAACCACATATAAATCATCTTTGATATCAGTTATTTTGGCACGATACCATCTTCCGTCATCCCTCAGAGCTACACATTCATCACCGACCCTCCAGTTCGTTCTCGATGGTGGTCTGGTATTGCCTGCACATAAATCATTTTGATTCAGCTGTGCCATTAGCTTGGTGAGTGTTTTCTGGGCATCAGATGAAGCATGTTGAACGTAGATTTCACTCGGTGACACAACATGACTTATAATCACTGGAATTCGGCTGCTTTGAGCTTCTTTGGTCTTCTTCTGGTGTACAGCAGATTCACTTGAAACTGTCTCAGCAGCAGTGTGTGTTAACAGCGGTGTGGTATCAGTGATGACAGAACTTACTGACATCTCAGCTGCTGCAGCTGCTGATGTTGACTTCACTGGAGACTGCATCCTGCCAGCTGCAGATGTTTGTAAAGCTGCCAATGACACAGACAACACTGAGCCTGGTAATATGTCGACAACAGTAAGGTGAACATGCCGAGACTCTGCCATGCAGACACTAAGATATTCCACCTGCGCAGAGAAAGAAGCATCACTATCAACTGACTGTGCTAGTGAACAATGTAGTGCCTGTGCCGGAAGAGGCAGAAAACGCTGAAGCAGTTTGCAGACGCAGTCAAGGGGCAATGACTCAGTGTTGCCATAATCAACGTAAAGAACTGTAACAAGACCACCACCGGAGCCTTTCACCTCAATGACTTTCGCCCTGTACCACTTTCCATCAGCTGAGAACTGTGCCACACATGGAAGGCCTATGGCAGGAACTTGCAGTCTGTACAGCTCAGCGTTGTTTTCATCAGAATACACCGACTGTATCTCATCCATCAGTGATTTCAGTGACAACTTCTGTTGTTGAGTATACTGCTGAATGTAAAAGTGCTGTGGATTAACAAGGTGAGTGATGGCAGCGTTCAGATTTTGACCACACAATGGCAGCTCCACCCTGGTGAATTCAGTCCGCACTGCTGTCTGTGTGTCATGTCTACGGAGATGCTTAGCCAGCCGCAGAGCAACTAATGCATCCGACACTGCCTCTACCTGACTGTCTGCTATAACCTCATCCAACGAAGGCCAGGCCAATGACACATTTGCCACTCCATTTTCTTCTCGACTATTTACCTTCATCATCATAGCACGAGTGCTGGTCATGTTCACAAAGGCAGTCTTAGCATCAGCTGACCAATCACAGCCCTTGTCGTGGTTATCAGTCAACCGAGATCGCTCGTCTTGGTCACATGGTATGACGCCATCAAGGCGACAGATTGTTGACAGCCGTGGCACTGCCTCGAATCTTGATGGCATTCGCTGAATTCCATCAACAGCCGAGACACAGCAAACAGTTCCAAAGTCAATGAGTTCCACTTCCAGCTGATGCCCAAGAACACGAGTGACACAAGCACGGTACCATCTACCATCTTCTGCATACACAGCCAACACCAGCATATCCGGCTGTAGATGTTTCTCAATTTCAGACCTAATTGGTTTGTTACATTCCAAGTTGATTAGCATGGACAACTGCTCAATCTTAGCAATATCGTCCTCATGCTGAATCACAAAGTAGCCGGGACTACGAATGTACTGTACAAAAACTGTAGACCACGAAACAGAAGCCTGTGGTAATGTTTGGTCAGACGGTGCTTCTTCGTTCTGAATGGTAACAACCAGATTTGATGATGAGGAACTTTCATGAACAACACGCTCTAGCAGCTCAGTCTCAAATCTAGGTGGCTTGGAAATCTCCTGTTGATTGATCGATTTAGAATCCGTTCTCCCCTCGTCCGCCATTAGTGAGAATACCGGCCTTGGCTCAATGGATTCACTGAAAATGGCACGGCTGACACTATTCTGTTGGACTGAGTCTACTGATGGCCGAGGTTCAGGAACTTCTCCAACCAGGCTAGGGCCACTATGTACAAGAATTTTGCCATGCGTTTTTAGTCCATCCTCCCATTCCTGATTGTATATGCATCTGGCAGTGAAGGCCTGCAGGCCAGTGGTATCAACACTGACTGCCATAGCATCAATATCATCTTCAGTCAGTGACAGAGCCACGTCAGCAGAGAGAAAAGACTGAAGACGAGTGGAGTTACTGTTAATTGTTGTCAACAGTTGCTGCAGCTCCGATGTATGCTGTTGGTATCGTGATGACAACTCATCCATCAACGACTGTCGTCTGTTCATCAGTGATGCTACCAATCTGTCAAAATGTGACTCTACTTTCTTCCTCTGGTGGGACTCTTTCGTTGGGCTTTCTTGTAGCAGACTCTCCACTGTCTTACTTTTCAACTGCAACTCCTGCATAGCTGCTGTGGCCTTCTCCATCAGTTCATCAATAGGGCTGACTTTGTGACCGAGGTCAGCTCTGTGTGACCCCAATATGGCGCAGTGAGCACATATGAGCATGCCGTCTGTCTTACAGACATACTCCATGGTTCTCTTGTGCTCCTTGCACAGCCTGCCAGTATCCATAGTTAGCGAGTTAAGTGAGTGTCTTCTGTTTCTGCATGACAAACACATACAGCAAATGGTAAGAAAACAGGAAAGAACACATCAGAAATACGTTCGAAAATACAAAACAGTTGCTGTTACGGTTTCACATTTTCCATGGTTGGTCAGTTTCAGTTTGGTTTTGCGAAATAAACTTGGTCTCTGGTTCTGTTTTCTAACAGTGTGGAACGAAGGCTTAACTGCCTAATGGTGTCACACCGACTGGTATGTACGCCATGATGAGTGATGACTGAGCAATAACGATAGCAATAGCAGCAAACTGTGTAGATGAGCACTGACAAACGAGCAACTCGTTATGAGACAAGACTACTGTAGCGCCGACTAAAGCCTGGTTTCCATCCAATACAGCACATGCAAAGCAAGAATAAACAGCACTTCTAAGACTGCATCTATTGTGTGCTTGCTTGCCTGCTTTTTACACGCGACAGCATGTAATGCTTTGTACGTCTTAGCCATCATCTGGGCGTCTGTCTGTCCATCTGTCTGTCTGTCATACTCTACAGCCTATCAAAATGGCATAAGCTAGAATCACGAAATCTTCAGTGTGCACTGCCGAAAAGACTGGTTTTTTTGTGACGAAATTTGGCGCCACTGGGTGAAGGGATTCTCCTCAAACGAGGGTATCAAAGACGGGGTACCACCTAAAAGACATTATTTTGCCATTATTGGCTTGTGTACTGTGAAAATGGTTGCAGATAGACATACACAAGTTGCTTATCATAATAAGCACTGGTGACAAGCAATTTTGGGGTATTCTACCTCGACGACCTTGAACGACACTGAACCTTCAAAATGAGGGGTTCTCATAAATTTTTGCGATTGCACACTGGGACACACATTTTAAAAATGAATTGTGCCGAAATGGCTAAAGATAGACCAAAAAAACCTGTGTATGAAATTTTCGGCATTATAAAACGTAGATATTAATAGTCTAAGTCCCGACCCCCTAGGTTCAGGGAGACCTGTGCATGCGAGCCTCAGAAAAACCTCTCTAAAAACTGGTTATTTCACCGACATTGGCTCGTCTAACGTTAAAACAGAAGCAGATCGGCACAGACATGCCTTTTATCACTAGTGTTGTTACAGCTATCAAAATCTGCACCAGAACCGTGGTTTTTTAAGCAATATTGAGCTGTATTGAAATCACGGTTTTGGGCTCTCTATTGACAGTTTCGATTTTTCAATTTCCAAACAGTGCAGCTCCAGCATCTTGATTGTGTCATGAACGTCAAACATTTTTTTAAATTTTCAAAAACAACCAAAATTATTATAATGCATACACAAAAATTATATTTTTGAAGAAAAAAATTGAACCAATTTTCATATGAAAATTAAATTATATTTAGTACCAGATACATTTCTGATCTTTGTAAACAAAAACAGAGAATTTTGTTTTCAGTATTAATTTTCAATGCAATGAGAGCATACTGGTAATGTAACATGCCATTTAACAATGGAGACAAGGCTTTTATTAAGAATGTGTACCAGTCCAAAAATGCAACTTTCAGAGGATACTGACAAAATTTTCGAAGACAAACTGCAAAAAACTGGGCACATTATTAAAAAAGATTTAGCAAACACAAAGCACTGACCAAAACCACGAGTCTGACAGACTGAGGCATGCACACAATGAAGAGAACGTGACCAATGTGAAAGAACTGGTAGCCCCGCTAAGGCAGGAAGGCCAAAAACAAACACATCGTTCAACAAGCCAGATATCCAAAAAAATGGATCTAACACAGTGTAGAATCGTACGAATCATTCACTGTGTTTTTTAGTCCGCCCAAAAACGATAGTTTTTGGAAGGACTTCTGTTTTATGCATGATGTTTTATTTTTTTTCCCCGACGCGAGATCTCCGAGATGCGTGGGCTGACCGGCTTGAAATTTTGCACGATGGTCAGTAATAGGCCCTATTTTATAATGCCGGTCCAAAATTTCGGAAGGCACACCCCAAAAAAATTTCGGGGGCAAAAAACATGCAAAATTCAGCCCGATTTCGGACGACTTCAAAGTTCGGCGGTGAATATCTCCGAAATGGATGAAGATATTGAAAATCAGATAGTCATTCCGTCTATCGCGATTCCTCCTGCGTTAGGCGAAACAAGTCCGGTGAAGTTTGGTCCAGCGACCTTGGAGATTTAGATGTTGAATTGTACCCACCCAAAGTGCATTTTTCGGAAGATCATATTTCGGCCCCCAAATTTTTACGCGCGCTAGTCACCAAGTCTTACTAGTGCACCCTTCATCGGGGACGGGGGCCCCCTTACAACTTTTTTCAAAGGGGGGTTAAAAATTGGCTTAAAATACAATAAAGGAGCGCTTATAACTTCGGAGTTAGGGGGTGTAGCCCGACAAAACTTTGGCAAGTGACGCGGCTCTAGGTTGGGGTGTTAACGCAAGTACGAAATTTGGGGGCACTGCCCCCCTTAAAATTTGGGACGGCAAAAAACGTCCAAAATTTAGTACAACAGAATCTAAACGGTGTTGATGAGAAAGATCCTTTGGGCATTGAACAAAAAAAATTTTGTGAAATTCCGTCCACTACGAACAAAGTTATAAGCGCTCATTTTGACCTACCCTAAGTCGCATTTTTTGGAAGACCATATTTCGGCCCCCAGGGGGTGCTGCACTTCCAAATTTTTACATGCGCTAGAGAATGACCAAGTCTAACTAGCGCACCCCCCACCAGGGGCGGGGGCCCCCTTACAACTTTTTTCAAAGGAGAGTCAAAAATTGGCTCAAAATGCAATAAAGAAGCGCTTATAACTTCGGAGTTAGGGGGTGTAGCCTGACGAAACTTTGGCACTTGACACGCCTCTAAGTCGGGGTGTTAACGCAAGTACAAATTTTGAGGGCACCACCCCCCTTAAAATTTGGGAGGGCAAAAAACGTGCAAAAATTGGTGCGATTTACGACAACTTTCGAGTTTGAGCGCAAATATCTCTGGAACCGATAAAGATGGTGACAAAATCCAAACGGCGTTGACAAGGCCGATCTTTTACGCGTTGACCAAAAAAATTTTTGTGAAATTCGGTCCACTGCAAACAAAGTTATAAGCGCTCATGTTGACCAACCCTAAGTTGACAATGCGCGTTCGGCGTACGCCAATGCATTTGAGTTCGGGCCACGTGACTTTGATGCCGGGGAAATTTTACCCCCCCCTACTTTCCCCCAATCGGACTTAGGGCACCGGGCGGACTCACGTTGGGCTTTGTCCCAATTTTCTAGGTTGTTTATGTTTTGCTACAAATTTTTTGTTCAACGCGAGATCTCCGAGATGCGTCGGCCGATCGGCGCGAAATTTTGCACTATGGTCAGCATTAGGCCGAGTTTTATAATGCTGGTCAAAATTTTGGGTGGCCCACCCCAAAAAAAATTTTAGGGGCCAAAAACAAGCAAAATTTGGCCCGATTTCGGACGACTTTGAAGTTCGGAGGCGAATATCTCCGAAACGGATGAAGATATTCAGAATCGGATAGTCATTCTGTCTACCGCGATTCCTCCTGCGTTAGGCGAAAGAAGTCCGGTGAAGTTTGGTCCAGTGACCTTGGAGATCTCGATGTTGAATCGTACCCACCTAAAGCGCATTTTTCGGAAGACCATATTTCGGCCCCTAAGAGGTGCTGCGCCGTGAAATTTTTACACGCGCTAGAGAATCACCAAGTCTTACTAGCGCACCCCCTACCGGGGACGGCGGCCCCCCTTACAACTTCTTTCAAAGGGGGGTCAAAAATTGGCTTAAAATGTAATAAATTAACGCTTATAACTTTGAAGTTAGGGGGTGTAGCCCAACGAAACTTTGGCACTTGACGTGTCTCTATGTTTGGGTGTTAACGCAAGTACAAATTTTGGCGGCACCGCCCCGTTAAAATTTGGCAGGGCAAAAAACGTTCAAAAATCGGTGCGATTTACGACAACTTTCGAGTTTGAGCGCAAATATCTCTGGAACCAATGAAGCTATCGACAAAATCTAAACGGCACTGACGAGAAGGATCCTTTCGGCGTTGAACAAAAAAAATTCTGTGAAATTCCGTCCACCACGAACCAAGTTATAAGCGCTAATGTTGACCTACCCTAAGTCGACAATGCGCGTTCAGCGTATGCCAATGCATTTGAGTTCGGGCCACGTGACTGATGCTGGGGAAATTTTCCCCCCTCTTTACCCCCTTAATTTCCCCCAATTGGACTTAGGGTGCCGGGCGGACTCACGTTGGGCCTTGCCCCAAATTTCTAGTTTAGTCTGAAATGTTTTTCCTTTACCAACATGAATGCTGCCTAATATTGCTGTTTTTCCGTACATTTATATTTCATAAAGTAGTGTAGCAACACAGTTAAGGTGTGGTGGGATATTCAATAACCATCTTATTGCTAATTGTCCACTGAATTGGGCAGCGAAAGAATTCTGAAAATCTGTTAACATTTGGCGAAGATATGGACAATAAATAAGTGCCACATTTTTTGGCCCACCCTGTAATGTATGAGAGTGAGGCTTAATGAATGAGTGTGGGAAAGCAGTCGAGCATCCGCAAGTTATTAATTAACATCAAACAGTGAAGCAGCGTTTACAGCCTAAGAGGTGCTGGTGATGCGGGGTGAGACGGTGTGAGCAGTTACGTAATATTTATGGCAACAGCGGTGAGCAACGGCAGTGGCAGTGAGTGCAGTTACGTAGTCAGTGGTACGCGGTGCTGTTGTAAACTGAAGTCCCATCTACTGGCCTGCAGCAAGAACAGGGTTAACTACTAACAGGTAAAGATGTTAAATTTGTTTTTTTTTCCCAAATTCGAATTTTGACCGCTAAAATTCGGATTAAATTCGAACTTCATTTATATATTTGTGAAGAAGCTTAAGCAATTTGCATTTGATGTCTGCACTGTGGGGCAAGATGAAGGTCACAGCACACGCCACACGCCGGGAAGCAGTCTATCAACAGTGCAATCAGCCAGGACGTCAAGTCATGTCGCGCTCTATTGCCATCAACTGATGTCTGCTCTGTGTCTGGGCCACCAAGATTTGTCACTTTGATAGCTTGCATCAGTATGCAACATGCGCCATGGGCTGCCATGGGCGCAGTGCAAGATGGAGAGTAATTGAATGCCACGGCGGGAAGCAGGAAGGGGAGGAGAGGAGAGGGGTAAGCAAACACGCGGCACGGCGTCGCTTGAATTGACGGCCGGCAAAAAACAAAGAAATCGTCACCAGTGCATCGCTGAAGTAACAGCGCTCCACTTTCAAGGCAAAACCGTCTGCGTCTAATTAGTGATGCTTGGATTCAAATATCAAACGGCTGAAAAACGAATATGAATTCGAACTTGAAATTTGAAGCTCGCAAATCCGAACTTCGTTTAACAATCCTACTAACAGGTGTGAACAGAGCCTACTTGTTTGTATGCCTAATAGATGGCTGGACGTCGGTCACTGCACATCACTGTGATTGACTGAACAACCACGTGAATGTGTTTCTGCATTCTGCACATGTTGTGTGATCTCCCTTTCTGTCTCTGTCCACCTGCCTCTGTCATGGATGCTTAGCTCACTCGTTCTGAGCAGTAATAATGCAAGTTTGCCTCATGCCATGCTGTCCGCCTCACCTGTCATGTCAGTCAAATCGACCGACCATGGCAAACCGGCAAACGTGAAACCACAACAAAAGTATCTGCAGCAGTCAATGTCAAATGTAAATTTATATAGCGCATTGTCGTCAAAACCTCTAATGCGCTGAACACACTAGTACTGTGAAAACAAAAACGTTTTTAGCGACTGTCTGAAAATGTTTTCAGAACATTTCGGATCACGTAGGTCATCAGGCAATGAGTTCCAGACAGTTGGTCCAGCAACAGAAAACGCCGTAAATGCTGAGCCAATGACGTGGCACAGAAAGCTGGTGACTGCTGGCCGAACGCAGACGCTGTCGGAAGATGACGTCAGAGACTGGCGAGCAGTGGTCCATCAGGTACCGAGGTGCTTGGTTGTGCTGGCATCGGTAC
>Ga0209367_1003760_pt1 | contig 20755 bp, 7 predicted proteins | sample WorMetLIZISLAND2_FD_187412 | JGI IMG/M metagenome (GOLD analysis project Ga0209367, IMG submission 187412) | Marine gutless worms symbiont microbial communities from Max Planck institute for Marine Microbiology, Germany - Olavius geniculatus... ...
ATTCTCTCCCCCGGCCGACAATTAACCGGTGAAAATCCGTCCCGCCCGGGCGGTCGCCGGGCGGGGCGGATTTTTGCCGGTAAATTGACGGACGAAGGAGACTTTTCTGGAGGGCGATCCTATAACGGGACGCCGGCGCCGATGAAACCATCATGCTGGCATCGACAGCAGCATTCGACGCTGCTGCTGCTGCTGCTGTTGCACCAGCAGCACCATCAGCAACAGCAGCAGCCGGCACGTAGCACTCTCTCTGTAATAGAGATGCGAGATTCCAGTTCCGGCCGATAAACAGTTTCGATTCGACTTTCGGTTTCCGCCCACGATTTTCAGCTTCATTTGAACGGCAGACCATATGAAGACAAGCCCAGAAAAAGTTACGACAATACGGGCTGATTAAGATGTATTTTAGTTAGCTTTTGTACAAACGTTAACGACAGTCAATTTCAATGAAAAGTTAAACAATAGCAATTACAGTAGCTTAAGTTCGTGTGCTTTTGATTATCAATTTGATCACTAAAGTATTTTATGCTTTTTGCTGTTTTTCTTTTTACAGTATTTTTTATTTTCTGAAGTTTTAATTGATAACTTTATTACTGTACCGTATAGCGTGTACATATTAGGCCTACTCTGATTCCGTGTGTGTGTGTGTGTGTGACGACTGGCATAAACAAACAGAAAGAAAGAAACTAATGGATTACAATAATATAAATGGGTTGGGTTGAACTCAAATGTAATGACCAGAATAACCCGCAAAAGCGTCTCCAATACACTGTACTTAGAACATATCGTTTGAATGGAACAACAAGGGAGAGATACCTGAAGCTATGCATGATAGAAGAAATAGGAGAAGGCCAGGAAAAATGGCTGGATGGGATAAAGGAGGACGTGGAATCACTCAATATGACGATCCAGAAAGCCACAAGTACTGCGCAAGACAGAGCAACCTGGAGAAGTATCCAGTCAATATGTATCAAGTCAATATGATTTGCTCAACTCAAAGCGGTTTCGTAACAGAGCGGCTGCGTTGGCTGCGTGCTGCTGCGGCGTTGCTTTTAGCTGTGATGCTGCTGCTGACTACTGACAACTGACGCACTGTTATACGGCCACTGTCGACAGCATCAGAGCAGCGAAGCAGCTTGCACCACAGCGACTTGCTGCTGCTGCTGCTGCTGCTGAACTCCTCGGCTCCCAGCCACGATATGTGCCTGCAGTGCTTACGTCACACATCCTTCCATCACGCTTCTTCGCTCTGCAGATACCCAGAGTTGATGCGTATTATCGATAGCGCTACTCCTAACCCTATTCCTAACAGCTATATAGCTTATACGGTCTTGCGGGCGTTTCGTAGCCTAAACTGCAAGACCACCTACCGGTTGAAGCTAACGAAAAGCATTTTGTATATTAAACTTTTGCCATCACGAATTCCAACAGACAGACATAGGCTACGCGGTTTCCCTGGGCCTGTAAAGAAGCTAAAACATGACAGTACATTCAAGCAGACTTTCTCGGAACAGCAGCGACAGTTGCCACTACCTAACCAACCCTCTGTGATACCACAATGCTATGCTGGACGGCAGCAACGATTGCCAGCCACATGACCGACCACAGCAGACGTTAATACCGGGAGTGGGTGGCTTCGAGTACAAAGTGGTTCTGAGACGGACAGATACCCGCCCCGGCCTCTGGACAACGTCAGTGGAGCAGCATCCCATGCACGACCACCGCAGTCGAGTCCAGTCGCTGCTTGGCTGATGATAAAGATGAAGATGCTGCCATGCTGCTGCTGCTGCCGCAGTTGCTGCTTCTGTTGTGATGCTCGCACTCGCCTCGGCGCCGGAATTTACTGCTGAGTCCGGCGCTGATAATACACCGTTCGGCTGACTGACTACAGTGGCCCGGGCGCCACTCACTGATGACTGCATCAGTAAGCCTATCTTACTCTGCAGCCGCTGAAGCCCAGCGGATGACAGCATGTCTTCAGATTGCTGCAGCCATTAAAACAAGCCTTGCCTTGCCTTTGTTCTTCCTCGTGTCTGAGGATCGGAGGTCACCGACACGGACACCAAGAATCTCCACATGCTTCTGTCTTTTGCACATTGGGCACAATCTGCAACGAACTCATATTCCTGTCCACTGTTTGATGTCGTCAGATCAACGTCTCCGAGGTCTTCGTCGACGTCTGTTGCCGCTGATGATGCCATGTAGAACAGGTGTACGTTGATTATCAGTTCGAAGAGGGCATAAGCAAAATAACATAAGAAACATTTAAGAACAGAACTCATACATAATATCCCCGAGCGTGGAGAACGGTACAGCGCTTCGTACATGAGTCAGGCTCGTAACCAGAAGCGCTTTGCAATGTCAGAAATGGCAGTTTATTGGCATGAGCTAATAATACCGCAGCGCACTATGCGGCCATCCATTGCCCGCTGCGTCAGCGAGCAATTGGACCCCCGGCTTTCACTTTGCAGCCAGCAGACATACCACCGCCCCAGTCAGTAACACTAAAAATTTTAAATATGATACATTTTAAAATATTGTATGACTAGGCCTTCGCCCCGTAGCTAATAAGCTAGTACTCATTTTTCGTCCCGCAAAGGATAGGAGACTGAGCTGGATCCAGAATCTCCAGGAAACTAAAATTTTAAAAATGAGAGAATATCTGCCTTCAAACTTTAAAGATTGTAAAAAGAATAGCGGACGACAGCCATCCGACGTCACTGTCGTTCTCTGTTATCCAGAAATGTTCGGACTTTTCAACTGACTTGCCTGCTCCTTTCTGGTCTGCGAAATTCACACATAATTTTTTTTCGAAAGAAACATTTAGTCAACGAGAGTTGCTGAAAACAGTTTGTTCGCACGAGGAAAAGGCCAGTTAGTTATAGGCACTGCAGCCATGTAACAAAGACGGCAAGACGCCAATTGCCTGTTGGTCACATTCACCCAGCTCAAGCCTTCGGCGTCTACATTGACTGCACTGCTTTGTCCGTCCAGCCAAGGGGTCCAGCACACACGCAGACGGCTGACGGTTCTACGCGCTTTCGTTTAGACTAACTTAGTGACGCCAGACATTCAGTGGGGGACACGCGACTCCCCAAGATTTACACTACACAGCAAGCATACTCGCAATTAGCCCAACCCCGCACATTTTCCTCGTTTCTTGCCAAATTTTAAATTGATATCCCAACTTATTCGTCATACCGGTGCCCATTATATAGTCTCAAACTTGTATTAAAGCGCCGAAACTTTTTGCCGATAGTGGAGTTGTCGCATTTCCCCCCACCCGTTTATTTACGCGTGTGGCGAACCACATGTCGGGCAGCTCAGACGCCCACTGCAAATTGACAAGGTGACCTAATTTACTTTCGACGCTTGAACGAGACGGACGACCGCATATCATGTCGGCACTCGACGCCGGCATCTTTTACTTGTTTGAATACTTTTACTTTTGTTTGAATAAAATGGCCATTCGTTTAGGACATACGGCGTTATGTAAATGCGTTTTGAGTAAGTTAATTGACTGACGGATTGACTGATAGATTGATCGTCGGTTGCCCATATTTTCATGCGAACATTGCGCCTTTGTGAGACACTGGCTGAGCCAACAAGCGGTCAATAGCTGTTCCACGTCATACGTCACGTGGCTGTATATACGTGGCTTCGATGTGTCATCGATGACATCATACTGACGTCACGTTTCTGACGACTGGTGACTGGTGACCTCAATTAGCCGGGCATGCAGGCACGACGTGCGTGCGTCTTTGTACAGCTAAATGCCAGCAGTGTGACGTCACACTCGCTGTTTCTGTTGCGCTGTAGCCTGTTACACACCGTGGTGGCACATATCGAAAGACTGCAGGCTGTTCTCAGCAAATCTCAATCTGTTCTACATAAGAAACTCTTTGTACCATTTTACCTCTCATCGCTCTTGCCGTGTTTAGGTTTTATGTCGTGTCATACTATAAGAAATTTTGAAAGCTCTGCACAACAGCAAGGTAAATTAACAATTCGGTCATAATGACACTTTAGCTATAGTTTCGCTTTCATTACCCGGATCTATCTCCAACCACTTATTTTGTTCAAACATGCACAGACATGCAAACAAATCTGACAATGCAAAAAACACGAACAGGCAACGAACGTGCACTGACAGCGGCCCTCGCGACTCTTTAGTATAGTAATTTAAACCGCTAAATCTGACAAGTAAGTTTAGCACTTATCGTAACGATATGGTTGGTTATACAGTGCTGAGTTTTGTTAGGCTATCATGAAATCTTTCTGACGTGAATAAACCATTAAATTTTCTTTGTCCACGGAATTGCGTATAACCGACAGAGTAATATAACCTCCAGGATTTCTGACTGAGGTTACGGACCAATCGCGCTTTATCGTCTTCAGTTTTCCTTTGAAGGAATTGGAGCCACGACCCAAGGACCCCCCTTGCTACGCCACTGCATCGTATTTCAGTAGACTATGCGGTATATAAGGCTATTATGCCGTGAAAATTTCAGGAACGGTGCAGCTGCGGTCACGCGGACGTTGAACTGACCGGGATCAGATCTGCCATTACTTGTCCAGACGTGGCTGGCTGCTACATGATCTCTGTGGCGTCACCTGCATGACTCGATGAATATTCATACAGATGACCGAAGTGTCGGGTTTCAGTGACTGATTGGGGTGCCGTGACTCGTACAGGCAAGTGGAATGATCGCGTTTATAGGCGTGCTACACAGTACGCACGCCGTGACTTTAGACCAGAACACGACACAGAGGGCAGTTGGCATTTTCAGAAGGCAGCGTGACCATCGACGCATTATAGATTGACTGCAAACTTTATTAGAAAAACATGGTCGACGTTCATCTTCCATGACACAGTGACACAGGAGTATTGGCCCTGGCTGTACCAACTTCCCGTCACTGGGAATTCTTTTTAGCGACGGTGGATGGCGTTTCAAATCTCTAAAGAAAAGTGGAATTTCCAGTCTCCAAAAGCAAACACAGCCGACCCATTCATGAAGGTTAGAGTAAAGAAAACCCTTTTCCAGTACAAAAAGTAAACGTAAAGTCCTTCTCAAGCCGTAAAGCCCATAAAAGCGGCGCTGATATTTGTTTCGTTAGCCCTCAGACATACACCATTTACACTGCCAGACCAGGAATACGAGGCTAGTGCATCGCGCGGTGTGCCTTTTCACGCCGTGCAGCTTTCGCTGGTACTCACTGCATCTACCCATGGAAGGATGGCCAGGCTGAGCTGACCTAGGTATAGCACGGTTGCTTTGAAATATTAGCCTTTAAAATTAAGCAAATAGAATAGCGGCCTGCATGGCTGGGATTAGAAACTTAAAACGGAATGCGTTCACCTGTGTCGGACGGCAGGTAACAATGCATGACCCCGTATGACAGATCAAGCCGAGGTATAGTTCCCTTGAACGGCTATGACACGCCTTTAACCTTTTTAACGTTTGTCGAGCCGGCATGTTTAGCGCCACAGAACCGCTTCCGATCTCGGCTTCGTCAGCAATCAACAGTGTCAACATATCTAACGGTACGTGTACCGAACGCATTACATACTGCGCCAGCGACGTCGGCTGTCAGCGTCCGCAGCTGAGCGGCTGTCATGGCAACCTACGACGCGTTGCCGACTCGACATGTTTGTATACACACGTGCACGTAGATGACTTCAGCTGCAGGTAAGATGCGCCGAACGCTAAATTCCGATATCCAGTTTGACTTTGCGTGCTGCTGAGAACCGATAGAGACAACATTTAGAAATTCATCATCAGTGATACGCATGTCGGGAGAACGTACCAAACGCTAAAAACAAGCAAGATGGATACAGCCAGGACGTCACTAACTGCGGTCTGGTCTTGCGGTTAACAAAGAGGCTCCACTGCAGCAGGACAAAGGCAGTAGAAAAGTGCCTTCATCACGTCACCAACCCTCCTTCAGAGAACGCACGGCACCTAATCAGCGCCGTCGTTGGCTTAAAAAGTTAGGGGTAAGACTGGAAGTTGCAATTTTCCGGCAGATTACTGGCACTCAGACAAAGGTTATATTTTTACCCGTAAATGTTCTCAAAATGGAGAATTCCCAGCCTCAAAGGCACAAAGTCCAATAGGGAGTCGTGATGAGACTAAATAGGTATTCGATATGCGATTCGTTTCTTGGTAATCAATGAAATATCGTGATCTGCTCATCACTAGTTGATTGGGCGAGTAAAACAGCCGAAGCTTGCAGCTTGCAGCGAGAACATCTGTTGCTGCACAGCAGTTGACTCGGACCGCGCTGCAGTCACCGTCGCAGCAGCAGCAACCAACTAGCGCCACCTTGCGTATATACCTCGCATCTCAACCGACATCAGTCCTCGTGCGCCGTTCACTGGCGACCTCTAGCGAAAAGTTCGTCAGCTGCATCGACTCTTTAAGATGCAGTTATAAAACAAAAGGCATTATAGAGTGCCCGAAGCATTGGAGGGAATGAAAATAATTGGGGGAGCGACGGAAGGTCCGACTCTGAAGGGGTTAAAATCTAGGCCGAATGCACGGGTGTTTCTCTATAAGTGGCGCGAAAAAAAGAAATGCATTGCTAGCAGTAGGCCTAAGCTGTAGGCTAAGTTTATCAAATTGCAAATTCTTGCTGCTGTTGAGAGTTGAGACACTTCGGTAACCGCTGTTGATAGCTTCGGGACGATGATTTGTTCTCCGGCAGACGTCGATACGAAAAATTCTCGGAGATAGAAACAGAAAGTTAGCGTGGCCCCTTCTCTCGATCTTTCACTGACTTGACTGAACTTTTTAGAAGAGTTTCAGCAACGTACACCAAACGGCGTCGCTGTGGCGTTTTTTAAAACTTTTTTTCGATTTTGGCGCCCGATACAATTATGTATATACTTATGCAACACTTAACGTATTTAAATTACTTACGCTCTTCTTCCGCACAATTTAACTCAATCTATTCACAAAACTTGATTAACCGCACTAATTTAACTTATATCTGTAATTTATCGATATTGTATTAAGACCAACCTGAGTGAAGACTAGTTTACAGCAAGTTTTAAGCAAGACAGAGATGGAGATCGACCGATAAATATTATGTAGAACATGGCGTGCGCTGTTCGTCGGTGGGGGTTTCTATACAGACCGCAACAAAATATGTCGTATACCGAATATAACTGTACGAAATAACTGCGCAAAATCGCTTAAATGACAACAGAGATGCGAAGTATGAGAATACATCGACTGGAACTCTATATCTTACTCTCTAACTCAGTCTACCTCCCTCTCATCTTTTAAAGCTAATCTCAAAACTTGTCTCTTTAGGCAAGCCTACCTACAGTAACACACCACCTGTCGCCAGTGCCTCTGAAGCTACGGCCATATGGCGCTTTGCAATATGTGTATTATTATTATTATTATTATTATAGTAAAGATCAATCAAAGTTTCGACAAAGACGACTCTGTTGATGAAAACGTAAAGCCGTACCCCTCTGATGACGTGGCGATGACTAGACCGGCAGAGATAACTTGTTGGTCAATACAGCTGCTGCTGCTGTTGATGACCGGGTCCGGGACTTGATCAAGTCGTCCACAATGATGTGCTCTGGTCTGGTCTTCTTGGCGTGTCGTTGGGTCTGCTTTCACTGTGGCTAGTTCGTCCGTTGTCCGTCCGTGCCACATATGACGCACTGACGCCGACTGTGCAGTGCGCAGTGAGTGCGAGTGACTGAAGCTAGACGCCGACTGCTGGTTGCTGCGAGCAGTTACTGGCTGTGGCTGCTGCTGCTACGCGGCGTCAGTTTGACGTCCGTCGGTCGGCCGCCTGCACCGCGCCGTGGTGGCAGTCGCAGCGTGCGCGCCCGCCATTCACTGTCCGTGCAGTGCAGCCGCCAACTTCGCTCGGTCGGTCCGAAGTTTGCCGCTGCAGCAGCGCAAGCAGACACCGCGGCCCTGCCTCCCCTTTCTCCCCTCCTCGTCGCGGGGGTGATGGTGCCGCCGCTCGCCGGAGGCTGATGGAGCAATGAGTCGTGCAGGCTCTGCTGCAGTGAGCGACGACCGGCCTCTGCTGCCGACTCAACTCAACTCAACTCGACGGGTCGTCAGTCTCGTCTCGCGTGCAGCTGCAGCTGCAGCCAGCAGCGACCCAGCGACTCGGTCCGCGTTGATAATGGCTTCAACACCCCTCGCTCACACTCCACTTGTTGCCGACTTGTTGTAGACCACAACAAATCAAAGCAAGTGCGGGTCCAATAAAATGGTTCGCTGATGCGGGCAATGGATGACCCCATACTGCGCAGCGGTATTATCAGCTCATGCGAATCAGCTGCCACATCCGAGATTGTAAAGCGCTTCCGGTCGCGAGCCTGACTCATGTAAGAAGCCTTTTAAGTACCTTGCTGGCGTAATGGTTAGGATGCTGAACTTACAATCAAAATGTCGTTAGTTTGACTCCCGGTCGGGTCCCCATCAAGTGGTTACCACTTGGGCGAAGACGATGATGATGGTGATTTCTGCGGCAAGTAAACCATTTCGATATAATAGCCAACACCAAGGTCAACTCAGCCTTCCATTCCTTCGGAATAGGTTAATCCGAGTACAGCCCAGCGCATTTACCTGAATACCTGTGTGATCCCATATGGCAGGTGATGCTCAGTAGCTCTGCGATGGGTTTCGCTACTTTTAGTCGAATTTGTTACTTAATGCCTTTAGCGACCAAGACGTGGCAAATCTCCAACTGCTACTATTCACCTCGACGTTAGTCCCATCTCCATGCAGTCTTCTCGGATGAAACTAGAGTCTTCCAGACAGCCGACGGTGAAAGTTTGGATATCCTAGCTTTTACCGTTTTTGCCTGATCCACCCGTGTGACGGACAGACAGACGGACGGACGGACGGACAGAATTGCGATGGCTAAGACGCGCTGAAAGCATAGCTGCTTTCGCGCGTAAAAATCATGGGTGGTTACGAAACTGCCTCCCCCGACCCGGGCCTAAAACCGCCACTGTTGCCGATCCACTTTTCTCGGTCTTCCCTTCGGTCTGGTTTTCTCGATTTGTCCTTCAAGACACAGTTCTAGACCTATATCAAATCAAATGCCTGCAAAAAATCGCGAGCAAAATGTTGCACAGCTTGGTATCTTGACTTGGACTAAAGGACTAGTAACTTGCAGTCAACTTTTCGAATATCGAATGTCTTCTCGTTGCATTCAAAGACGCCAGGACTTGACCACATTGGAAATTCCCATGCTCCCAGCCCAGTAACCCGCTGCCGAGCCACACAGATTCAAGTTTGGCCTTGACTTTGTCTTCGACTTTGTGGTCTTAAATTTTTTCCATTGACATTGCTCATTTATGCCCTGCTAAAACTATTCGCTGTCATGGCGATGTAGCTGTCCAGCAAATTGACGACAGATCATCCAAGTAGTGGAGTTATGGAGTTGGAGTGGTGGCCGGCCCGCTGCCAAGCGACGTCGAGCAGCGCAGGCTACGCTACACCACGGCATGCCGCCAGAACGCTGATGCACAGAGGCGACACAACGCAACACAGCGCGCGAAGCAGCCAGCCACAGCTGTAGCCGGGCGCGCTCAACAAGTTTGGACGACAACAACGTAACATTGCTGCTGCGCTGTGCCACTGACGACTAACTAAAGCACGGTTTCCATCCAATGCAAGCCGTGCAACGCAAGAATAGACGCCGCTCCTACAGTCCTTGTGATTTGGCCGCTGCGGCGGTTGTTTCAGCTGCGTCCGTTGCCGTTGCGTTTGCTGCGTACTTTCTTGCGTTGGTTGCGTACATTGCGTGAGTTGCGTGTGATGGAAGGCACGCCTGACGCACGACGGCAGTGTGCACACTCGTACATATGCAGCTGACGATGTGCCGCCGGCGGCGACACGACGACTTGCATTGCAAATATACACCACAGACGCCAGTTGACTGTTGCACTGAACTGCGACCAGTCGCCGCAGTGTGTGACTGACTGCAGAGCCAACGTTCGTCTCATAGTTGCCACTAACCCAACCTTCTACATCGCCGACGATTCGACGTTGCTAACGAATCAGCCTGCCAAACTACCGCGAAATTTCACTAGATTCAAAACCACAACCACACCATGACCCAATGGCTTTGGATATATTTAGCCGACAACTTATTATGCAGTCGTCCTATATAAGAGCCGAATTATGCATCTTGCCTGTCCATTCGTTCGTCCGTCCCCATACGTGCTGCTAACTCGAAAAAGCGCAGAAAAAAACACAATATTGGCGCAAATGTTTGCCGGGGCTGGATAAGCGGTGTGCCAATTTTCGGTTTAAATGTCAGAGATCGAGGTCGGCGGATGTCGAAAACTTGGCTTACAGTATAAGCCTATACTTCGCACGACGCACGCTCACGTCATCCACTAGACGATCGGTTTAAATAACGAAATTTACGGACGTTAAAAGACGTGCTTTGGCGTCACGCTCAGCGACAGTGAGCAGGTTATGTATGCCCTACAAGTGAATTGTAACTATCAACGTACGTATAGCCAGCTAGCTCACGAACCCCTTAATTCATTAGCACAAGGGGTCAATGGCTAGCTATGCGTGATGAGAGAAGCAGATCGTCAGAACTCTAATGCCCCGCCCCATGCACACGATTCTGTCTGTCCAGTGATTGGTCATAATTCTCGCAGATAATAAAGAACAGTGTACAGCAAATAGATGTAGCCCAACTTTCTCGATCCATTTCACAGCAGTCCAATTTTGCAAAGTGATGCCGTAGGCTCAGTTTTCAGTTTTAAATGTGCGCCAGAAAATGAACCCGGAATACGCGCATTTACTTTCTTAATTGCTGCCTTGCAAAAGCTACGTACATCACCGGGCCCCCAACAATGTTGTCATGGGACTTCGATCACGGAAGTTAGCGGCGCCAGCTTGAATAATTATGAGCTGTAAGATTGCGAGTGAAAGTTTATTCATTGCCCAAGCCCGAAGATGAGGCGCCTCATATGATTGACTGAATAAAATGTTCAGACCTGTCTTTATTTGTTCTTTCTTTTTTATTTTTTACAAGAAGGAAAGATTTTTTTCTCAGTATGGTCGAAGTTCAAACTTCAACTACCAACAGTTATGAACGTGCTAGCAGTGCAGAGTGCATAATACTGCAAAAATGTCCAGATGGTGCAGTGCTGATAAAACGGAGATAAATGTTAAATGTCTATCCTCACAGAAGTGTCGCAGTTCCCTTTCACCAGTGTAGGTGGAGTAAACTTACCGAGTACATTTTTATTAGCTCAAGAAAGCGTTGAATCAATAAAACACAGTGAACGATGAGCTGGACAGAAAGGCCCAAAACACTGACAAGTGACAAAAGGCAGCTGCTCGTGTTCTTAGTTTTTCTGAGCGTGATTTGGTTTGAGCCTTGAGTTGCGCAGTGTCGTGTCTTCTATTTTTCGGGCGACCGATCGCGCGGGCATAATTTCGCTGCAGCCATCACGCTCTTCGCTGAACGGTGGCAAACCATTAAACAAAGTGACAGGCAGCTAGGACTAGGAGGCACGCTGGCAGCAAATGACGCAGCGGCCAAGACAGACACACTCAGTGGTCCATCACAAGAGGGCATGGTGAGTTGAGTTCACCAGGCAGGCGGGCGCGCAGCTTCAATAGCAGTTGCTGCTGCTGCTGCCGCTGCATCGGTGTAGGGCCTATTACTAGGGGCAGCACGGGCTGCGGCGGCGGTGCTGGCTGCAGTGCAGTGTGACTCTATACAACTGCGCGGCGGCTGGCTGCTGATCTTCCTGCAGCCGTGCAGTTAGTGAATGTTGTCGCTGCAGCCGGTGTCACATTAAAATGTCTTTCCCATGAAAAATCCGACCGGGAAGAGATAATCACATTGATATGTCTTCCTCTTATTAACATATCGCCAGCCCCATAAAAAGTCTCCTCATTATAGGATCGCCCCCCAGAAAAGTCCCCCGGCCGACAATTTACCAGTAAAAATCTATCCCCTCACGGCGGCCGCTGGGCGATACGGATTTTTGCCGATAAATTGTCGGCCGGGGAGACTTTTCTGGGTGGGGGGGGGCTATCCTATAACGGGACACCGGCTCAGCTGCTGTAGTCCTGTGCAGATACAGATGGTGGTAGCGGCACGGCACTGCGCTAGTCAGTCACGTGGTGGTTGGTAATAGACAGAACAGAGCGCAGTGAGCACACAGCGTCAACATGTTCATGTTGGTGCGCAATGCTGATGGCGACAGCTGCTGCTGCTGCTGCGCGTACGCCGCCGGCGTCTCATAGAGATGTGCAACATTGAAATCATGGTCGTGCTTTTAACGTCACCCGACAAATCGCGATAACGCAGTTTTAAGACAATTGGAACCATTACCGAGGGATAGGGTCCTCAGGGACTGTCTTCCACCTCGAGTTCAGCTCGAGGACAAAACATCGTGGCCTTGACTTTGGCCTGACGCATTGGCTTTTAGTCATCAGTCTTGAAGTAACTAGTCTGTAACATTGAAACCGCGTTTGTCTGAGCATTTTTATGGTTCATTGCGGTTTGAATAAGATTCAGCTGGTTTCTGATACGCAGTAAAAACGTCTTACTTACTTACTTACTTTACTTACTTACTTTTTTATTTTGTGGCCTTGGTCCTGAAAATGCTGGTCTCCAACCCATCCTTGCCACTACCTATCGACAGAGAGCCATACGAGTGATACGACTGTCTGAATTTTGATCTGGATTGCAAGCAAATCTAACGATTGTTTTTCTACACGCACTATCCGTCTAAAATCATCAAAATCCGTTGATTATTTTTTAGAGATATTCTGTTCACAAAAAATGACTACAGTACACGCGCTTGCACGTGAGTATCGTACTTAATTAGTCGCGCGCCTTTACGGGAGCTCGGTCATTATCGGTAATTCTGTCGCTATTTTTAAGTAGCCTATTTGGTTCATTTGATGCTAACCCATCGCTGCCGTGTTTTCTGTGTGATGCTCAAACTCAAAAGAATTCTAGGAATATCGCGGCGGAGGAGCGTACAGTGAGATGCACAAAGACGGGATGACTCGACTGCGCGGGAGAAAGTTTGCTGACGTCTTCCTCTCAGGCGCAGAGCGACGCCCAACACCAAGCACGAGTAGCAGCTCCAGCCTCTCTATCAGCTAAACGGCCTGTCGGGTGCTCACTGCTCGGGTCGATGCTTGTCGCCTGGATGTCAGGCTGCGCGGCGGCCAGAGCTGGTAATCTGACGATTCATACACTTCGTTCATGTCTTCATAAGGTGATTGGCTGCGCTTGAGGTAGTTCGTCGATGATTGATGATTGAATATCATTGTTATATAGCCTAAGAACTAAAAGAAGAAGAAGAAGAAAAAGATTCCGCATAGACAGCTAGGTCCATTGCGAGGGAGCTCATCCCCTTGACGGCACTTTGAGTCGGCGAGGGCGAAGCCCAATTAAGCTAGCATACAGCCCAAGTCGGCCGGGTAAACCGACTGGATCGGTATACTTGCAGTCCTGGCCACAGGGCCTACTGTTGCACAGAACTCGCCGTTTCTTCCCTAGCGATGGCCTTGACCACCGCCAGTACTCATTTACCATCCTACGGAGGGTAGAAGGCTGAGTCGACCTAGTTGGCTGGCTCCGTACTGTAGACAGTCACCCATCTAAGTACTAACCGGCCACGGCGTAGAGTAACTTCGTCTCATCCGAGACGCGTTACCAACTACGCCATTCCACCATTTAGTAAGAACTAAAAGCCAGCAGTATTTTTACCATGGATAAATCTACCACGATGCTTATTACCTATCCCATTGCTATAGCATAGCATTGGACAGATTAGAAAATCACTTGCGTCTGTCTGTCACTCTGTCTGTAAACACTCCTACGGCCGCAATTTTGATTACATTTTGATGAAATTTTGCACAGTGATTTGGGACCCAAAAAGTAAGATCGAGTTAGTTTGGGATAGAAATCTGATAACTCCTTCCCCTATTTTACCCCAAATTTAAAAAAAAATTGCATCACGGCCTATGGGGACTTCAAAGCGGTATAACTCAGTCCCCGTAAAAGACGATTGCGCGCTGTGTTTACCTACCCCCTAATTTCGGGGTCAAGCAATCTTAGGGTGTTATTTAAATTTACCCCCTATCGACCTCTGTTGCCGTAGCAACCATTTAAATGTTGCAAAATTTTGTATTACAGCCAATTGAAATTTCAAAGCTGTATAACTCGGTCCTCGTTGCACGCTGTTTTCGCCTTCCGCCTATTTTCGGGCCCGGACTATGCAATGATGTCATGTAAATTTCTCCCTTGAAGACCACTGTTGTCATGGCAACCAACCCGTTTTTATTCAAAGACAAAATTGGCTGCAGGCACACAAGAGCGTCAAACGCTGAAACGTAGCTGCTGGGCTACCTCGTTTCACAGAACGTATTTCTAGTTGGATCAATTTCTCTCTTCTCCAGCACTCGCTTGCCATGTACATAAATCGTCAATCGGGGCATTTAAGTCCGCGAAATGAGGTGCAGAAACCGTCACACAATCTGTGGGCTGCATGGCTAGACGGCTAGTTGCTGCAACATCCTGGACGTGCGTGGCCATGGCGGCGTCGGTGAAATTTGACTCTGGCCGCTGCTGCTGGCCGGTGCTCTGCATGCCCAGTTGCACCGAGAGAACTCTGCGTTGCCGACTCGACGTGCACAGCAGCCAGCCGCCATGCAGCGGCGAGACAGCAGCAGCGCGACCAAACACTGCACTCAACACTGCAGCATCAGCAGCTGCAGCTGGCACGGCAGGATGTACATCAGCATCACCAGGCGACGAACTGTCGCTCAGTGAACTTCCACTTCCAGTGAGCGCGCTGCAGTCGTTCCCGCGCCGAAGAGACCTGGAGTCACTTTCCGGCGGCAGATATATACGCGCTACTGAGTCTGCTAACTTCTTCAAAACTGCTCGGAAGTCATTTCTGCTACGTTCGCTATTTTGTACTACAGACCTTAGACACGTCGCACTCTTGTAATGATTTTTACGCGCGATAGCAGAATGCTTCGCGCGTCTTAGCCATGGCCTGGGCGTCTGTCCGTCCGTCACACCCTGGCACTGTATCAGAACGGCGACACCTAGAATCACGAAATCTTTACTGTGGGCTACCTCAAGATCTTTCGTTTTTCGTGACAAAATTTCGTGCCCCTGGGTGCGGGGGTTCCTTTCGAACGAAAGCGTCAAAGAGGAGTACCTCCTAAAAAGACGTTATTTTGTCCTTATTGGCAAGTATAGTGTGAAAACGGTTGCAAATAGGTACAGACATGCTGCTTATCATAACAAGCAATAGTGACAAGCTTTTTAGTGGTGTCAACGCCGATGACCTTGAATGATCTTGAACCCCCAAAATAGGGGTTTTAGTAAATTTTTTGGCGATTTCCGGCTGCGACACATTTTAAGAGTGAATTGCGCCGAAATGGCTCGAGATAGACCTGTACACCCTGAGTATGATATTTTTTAGCATAGAACGTAATTTTTTTAAGAATCTAAGTTTCGATCTCTTAAATTCAATAAGTCTTCTGTACGGAGACCTCTAATTTAAGTAGGCTACTTTTTCGAGATGCATTAATATCTCATTGCTGTAGGCCTACATTGATTGCCAAAGTGGCAGGACCGCTGCTATCGCGCGTCACGCGAGCTTTGCTCAAATTACTTGTGTTATCTTTCGGCGCGTTCTATTACTACTATAGGCTACTATTGTGAGGGACAGAACAGCGCTTTAAAAGTGCTACTATTATTTATTTACGGCCACGCATGGAGGATCCTAAGGGTAGACCTGGCGATAAGCCCTTAGGGGCCCAGCGGGAAACAGGGATAAAGCCAGCTGGGGATCACATTTGTTGCACTTTTCCTGCAATTAAAGCATTTTAAAAGCAAAATATTTGATGCCTCAGCGTAGGCCTCACACTATGATCTTCGCATGACGCACTATAAAAATGGCCACAGAGCGTAGGCCTAAGTAAAAGTGCCATGGCCGGCCATAATGGCGTGGTGCCACCCCTTCCATTGCCAATAGTTGCCTGATCTCCAGAAAATGTTCATGCCTATATACTACGGCTAATTTATACCACTGCTGGACGACAAAGCTGCAAAACTGTGTAGGCAGCGGTACAGCAATCAGCAAATAGGTAGGCTAACGAGTGACTGTGACGATGTTGGCGAAATCGTCGAAATCTGTGCGGATTAATACCGGGCATTCAGCCTACTGTCTTCTTAAAGTAGGCCTAACCACCGTAACATAAGTTGTAACTGCAGTGTAATAAATGACTACAATGAGTCTGCGATCGTGATCTCTCGGACTCGTCTAAAACATTTTGCGATAGGCCAGACCTAGGCCTACGTCTTCGAGTCATCACGTTATGCGTCTGGTGATTCGAGTCATCGTTACTTAGACTTACGTCTGCTCAGCAGCTCTCAGCTGTTGGAGTAAATCGTGGAAATGCGCTGGTTAAACAAACACCAAGCGTAGTAGGCTAGCCAGTATTTTGTTCTGGTGGATTCGCATAGCCCTTATAAGGGATTTCGTTTTCACGCTTAATGTCGCAGTAAGAATAATGAGAAAATGCATATCGGTTGCTGCTGGTCGTCCGCGGGTTTGAAAATCGTTATCCTCAAATCGTGCGAGTAGAAATTTCGGAACAGAAAGTCAAGGAATCTATTCTTCTTTCTGCCCTCACCTTTTCCCTTCTATTGATGATCTTTATGGCCCAGCTAGCCTACTGCATGGCCGGACCTAAAGTTAAGCACACTGACGTTTCACGTTTTCCACACAAGTTTGGCTGGGCTGTTTCTCGAATGACAGGGACGACGAAGCCATGACATTATTACCTATTTTATACCGTATCGATCCTGCCAAATTAACTTGCCCCATCACCAGACAGTTAACAAACTATAGGCAGAGCAGATATTGAAAGATCGCTGCTGCACCGTCCAAGTCTGTACTGTAGTCATGAACTATGGCGGTTTCTGTGTCCTATGTGCTGCCCTCTGCTGAATGTAATTGAGTAGGCCCCCTAAACCTATGATTCGCCTATGATTAGCTATTTTGACTGCAGCGGTAGCCTAACGAGTTCTAATACGTGTGATTCAATAACGCAAATTCATCATTCTTTCGTTACAGTAGTAGATTAGTAGTTAATATCTATAGGCTACTTAAGTCATAAGTCTTAAGTCTTACAAACAACTGTCCCTAAGACAGCACGGTGCAGTAGAGCACCAAACTATTAAATTAGGCCTACAGTCTAGAGAAAATTAGGCTTAGGTCCTTATCAGCTTTGAAATGTGGGTCTGTGATTGTGACCAATCTAATTTACTCCTCGCGCGCATCATTTTCTTTTGTATTCCTCGATTTTCTATATAAGAGCTTTTTCATTCCTTTCGGCTTGTATTAGAGACCCGGCGTCTAATTGAGACCTGTTTAATAGGCCTAATATACTAATAGTGACTGGCGTCGAGGTCGTTATTGGAAATTGTCTCCCCGAAGTTCATAAAATATTGTCAAATTTTAGGAACTGAGAGGAAACAATTTCCAATAATGGTCGATGACGCTAGTTGCCATTTGTCTTGTTATACCTCAAAGCATGCGTCTATCTGGCACCGTTACGGAGATATAGCGCTTCAAAGATAATGGGGTCGCGACCTTGACTTTTTGGGGGTCACGTGACCATTCGACTCCCGGGGGTCGACTTCCTATGGGTGGTCCATAGTGACCATGCGTCTATCTAGCACCGTTATGGAGATAATGGCCGTTTGAAGTTCTTCCAGGAAGGCTCTTCCAGGGACAGAGATCGGTCGTAGGTCGGTCGGTCCTCAATATTACACTGATCTCAACGTCAGAAACGTAGCGCGCGAGGAGTAAAAAAGACAATCATTTTGGGAGGATATCAATTGATTGAAGAAATTTTGCAAGAACTGCGAGAAAACAGGAGCGTTCTATCACGAGTATGCTAATGAATGTATCAAGTAGGCCTATCAGTGTGATTTAATGCAAAACGGACCTCCTGAGCAATGGCCGTTTCCTGTGACGGCATGGCAGCATACGCAGATTGGCTCATGAAAAAATAGAACATGCACGCTTTTGATCGAGCAATCGGACAGTTTCGAAACGATTAGCCTTTTTGCTCGTTGCCGTTGCGTGGTCACACCGTGTTCAACATGACCAGTTTTCACTCCAATGATCGACGCTAATCGTTCCCATAACTGTCCATTTGCGCATCGCAGAACATCACATTGTAAGTTAATGTAAATCAAACGTTTCATGTGCCACCCAGTACTAGCATATGGCACCCCCGCTGACTATCGCAATGCACTTTAATTATCCGCACGGTACGTCTTTTTACGCACAGAGTTGCAATATCCTCTGGAGAAATACTTTTCGCGAGATCGAGTAGGGCCTAGGCCTATAGAGAGATCTCACGATAGAATGGTGCCCGTGCAAAAACACCGCAAATGTAGAAGATATACAGTTTATGTAGACTACTGTAGCAGTCGTAAACGAAAATTGATATTTGTGCTTTTGGTTTTAGGTCCCTATACAGTGTTAGTCAGAAAATTTTACCCTCTAACGTGTTCTGATTTTTGAAATTTAGGCCTATTTAAAAAAACTGTAAAAAATTGGCGATATTTTACACGCATATTTCGCGTTCAAATTTTATTTAATTATCTTTTACTCTGACAAAGTTATGCCATATTAGCCTATGTATGCGCGATCACCCACAGAGAATTTTTACATTTCACAACGTGTTTAGGACAAAGCAAAACGCACACGCTTTTACCGGGCCTAGCTGGGAATAAACAAAAAGTTGAAACTTACAAAATACCAGGGTTTTAAAGTTTTATTTAAAACAGCTAACATGATTTAGTCTGAATATTTTTTGAAAAAGTTCATATTTGTTGTTAAAAATGTCAACCACCAGCCCGCCCGAAATTCGTGCATTCGAACGAACGTTTCCGAAGGTCTGTCGCAAGTCGTCCCATAACTGCTGCATTGCACTTTCAGATCCTTAATGCCTTCGGCTTTGGATTAAATTTTTAAATGTCTGCAAAATTGCACCTCACATAATATTCAGGTGGATTGAGGTCTGGTGAATTTGATGGCGATTCATATTTGCGATGAAGTCGGTACAGTAGGCTATGCCTTCAATGGGGCGACTAAAGTGTCGCGAGACCTGACAGCGTGAGACCATCGAATTTGTGGTGACTGACATCGCGAGAATGGACAACGTGGCACCAGCTCGCAAGGGTGGAAATCGCGAGACTTGTTTTATTGTTCGAGTGTCTTATATAGTAGCGTTTTAGTGTTTTACGATGTTTCTGACAACGTGAAGTAAGGCTAATTAAATGACGCATAAAATTAACTTTAATACCACAGAACCCGTAGTCAGTTCAACATTGAATAAACTGTGACACGCGTTTAGTTACAAAAATATCAGCAAAATAGAAGACAATACATCAGTATTATTATTTAAAAACATTCCAGTAGTGAAACGTAAAAAACCTCTAGTCATCGCGTTTCATGTTGCTTATAGCTTGTCACGGTTAGGTATAGGCCTAATCAAATGAAACTGTGCATTTTGACGTGGATTTGAACGCGAAATATGTGCATATCGCTGAAAAACTTGAAACATAAATTTTAAAACACGTCAGGGGGGCAAAATTTTGTGACTCGCACTGTAGTGTCACTCTACTGTTGCGTTATTAAAACAATCTTCTAGATAAACTTTCGTATATCAGCCCTGAGCGAGATTGAGCCAAACTTTCGTATTTTACAAAATTACTGTTCGCGCAGCACATGATGCAACTTTTTATTAATCATAAATACCAACCTCTGCCGTATCTGTCACCGTTTCCGAGATACGGTCACTAGTAAATTGAATCCTTGCATTAAAAATTGCGGCCAAACCGCTGCAGACAAACACATGGTTACTATTGAGAGCCTATGAATGAATGAATGAATAAATGAATGAAACATCTTTATTTCATGTTGCAGCCAACAGCTGGACTGACATAAAATAGGCCTAGGATAAAATCTGTAAAAACAAGAAAAACTTCGTACGTAAAATTAACTAAGCTGTAAGGTAAAAACGATTTTGCAAAACGAACTGTTCTTGTCTTTGGAATGTCATACATACGAGAGTGACGCAAACGCATATAGTCAGAAGTATCTCGTTTTGGTGGCACCAAATATATAAGACTATGGCGTGTTGGTGTGTCGACTGCTGATTTACCGGTACCGGGTAGTAATCCGGTCGGTGACTGAGTATGCTTGCCCAGTGTGGCATTCTTCAGTGACCTCAAAACAATTACAGGACGCGACGATCGTTCAGTGTTGACAGTCCAAGTGTAAAGCCCCGGTCACACTTAGCCGACCTCTCCCGACCTTGCTGGTCGGGAGAAGTCGTGTAAAGTCGGTGGGAGGTCAGGAAAGATCGGTGGCAGGTCTGGCAAGGTCGTGAGTGGTCGGTGATCTCGGTCGAGGTGTTCCCGACTGTTTTGAACTGTTAAAAATAGTCGGGAGTGATCGGGAATAAAATGCGGTCGTGTGGAGGACGTTATGAGGTCGTCAAAGGTCGTTTGGTGGTCGTGCGGTAGTCGTGAACAAGTCGGTGCAAGTCGTGCGTTGTCGGGAAATATTTAAGACGGCCAAGGTAGCCGACTTCTTAACGACTTACTAACGACATACTTACGCCTTGTTCCGCCTACTGACGACCCATCAACGACTATCCACGTCATAGTA